>RCUE01000010.1_pt1 | contig 258624 bp, 295 predicted proteins | sample 2166111 | NCBI WGS metagenome assembly RCUE01 (sample SAMN09930795, study PRJNA488358) | compost metagenome | feature: garden; material: soil; isolation source: compost soil in phenylacetonitrile-enriched culture | place: Germany: Experimental Botanical Garden Goettingen | collected 2016-01-27 | reverse complement strand
CATCTCCCGCCCAACCTTTATTCCCATGTTGGTTCTTTTATATTTTATAATATACTCATTTTATCATCGGACATTCTATTAATAGAATGTAGAGAGGTGAATAATATGTCATTAATAATCAGTAAGCAGGTACGTAAAGAAATGGAAGAATTAGTCTATAACGTATTTGATAAGCTAGATCCATCAAAAACCAATGGGGATAAGTATCGTGAGATGTTCGGTAAAATGAGTGATAACGAATTCAAGTCTTATTTTGAGTACATGTTTGAAAATGAAAATCAGTATTTAATTTTAGATACAGTGGATTATGAACGTGACATTTCCATGGAGAACATCGAAGCAGCAGCGAAAGTAATAGGAGTTCCTCTGTTTGAGAAAGTCATTATGCCACACATTAACATGGATACTAATCAACCTGTATTGACAAAATACGAGGTTCCCGTTGGTTATGTACCTATCAAGCGGATGCAACAAACATTGGCCAAAAAAAATACAACTTCTACAGAAGCAGCAACTCGATCTGCTTTAACGAATCAGGTTGTTGGTAAGGATAAAAATGCAAGAGGATCTGATACGGAGAACTTTGCGATGGTTACAATTAATGCTGAGAATAATCTTCGAGAATTCTTAGGACCTCGCTCAGATGATATGGTCATGAAAAACGAAATGCATTCCAGTATTGCCCAGAAACAGTTTGTATCCCTAAACTCTCTGACCAATAATGTCGCAAATAAAACAACCTTGAATGCAGTGGATGTACAATTGATTGCGATGGGTGTAAAGAGTGATTTGGTTACAGATGGACTAGCGGTAAGAAAAACAATAAAAAAATAAAGAGGAGATTCATCCTCTTTATTTCCTTTCTTTATCCAAATATAACAGAGCCATTAGGTGTATGTATTACCGCATACAACCAACCCAGTTTGGCTTCCAGTTTCCGGACATGATAGCCATGATTCGCTAAAATAGCTACGATGTGACGGAGAGGTTTTCCTTTAGGAGAAATGATAAGTGAGCATAAATTGGAAAGGTCGTCATCATGAATAATATAACGGTCATAACTAGCTTCATATGTTACATGTGTATTTGTATGAGGTAGTTGATCCAAACGATCAATGAGTTCACGGATAGATCTATATCTTGGATATACGCGATCAGGGATGTTTATCAGATTACTGACGCCAAGGTCCAGTAGATACGTAATTGCACGGCTATCCCCCAAATGGGGAGTCCGCCCGTTAGATGTGTTTAGGTACAGTCGTTGTGCATCGAGTGGTCTAGCCCTGTTGCTGACAATACCCGTATTCACATCCACTACGCTAAATTGTCTGAACTCTGGATCGAAAGATTTTAGCTGTGTTGTTCTTCCAGTTGTTTCCGCTGAGAATACCGGTAGGTCGATTTGAATAGACATGTTGAAATTCCTCCATATTCATGTGTTATTTAGTATAAGTATTCAAGTTAATAATATATACCTATACAGGGTTACTTTACGGTTTAGTTTTTGTACAAATATATAATATAAAAGGAGGTGATGTCACATGTCAAAGGATGAGTTGCATATCGTGACGGAACAAGGTGTATTTGGTGGTCTGGATATTGAAGATCCATCCAAGAAGAAAGTAAAGACTAAATCGGAATTGGATCAAGAGATCGAAGATGCCATTGCCCGTAATAAGCAAAACCTGTAGTTTAAAAGAGTAGTATCCATAATAGGATACTACTCTTTTCATTTGTTATCTTTTAATTAACAGAAAAATAAGATCAATAAAGGAGACGATAAAATGAGAAAAGTTAAATTATTCACACATACCGACTTAGATGGGGTCGGTTGTGCAATTGTAGCCTTTCGTGTGTTTGGGAGAGAAAATGTAGACGTTGAATATTGTGAAAATACAGAGATTCACGATGCTGTGCGAAGATTTTTATATCGAGAAGAATATGAATTGTATGATCAAATATTTATCACAGATATGTCCGTATCTCCTGAATTAGCTGAAATGATTGATAAACTACATCGATTTGACAAAATCACAATCTACTTATTCGATCATCACAGTACAGCATTATGGTTAGATGAATATTCATGGGCCACAGTGACAACTCATTTAGAAGATTGCAAAACATCTGGAACTGAATTGTTGTATGATCATTTTGAATCATTGTTAGAATACAGTGGATTGTGGTCGTTTGTTGAACTCGTTCGATCATATGATACATGGGATTGGTATGCAGAGGATGATATGGATGCTAAGCGTTTAAATGATCTATATTACCTGATCGGTAGAAACCGATTTGTTGATCGTTTTACGGAAAATTCGGATGCTTTAAATTTAAGTGAGAGTGAGAATATGCTGTTGGATATTGAATCAGAGAGGATTCACCGATACATCGGATCGAAAGTACGTGATTGTCAATATATTCATATAGACAACTATTTTGTAGTTGTTGTATTTGCTGATCAGTATTTATCTGAACTAGGTAATGAACTGACCAAACTAAATCCAGATTGTCATTTTGTAGCCATGATTACAGGTAAAAACATTAGTTATCGTACAAACCGAGATGATGTTCATGTTGGAGAGTTTGCTCAATTACATAATGGAGGTGGACATGCAAAGGCAGCCGGAAGTCCATTAACTAAACAAATTCAGAAGAAGTTAGTATCTATTCCGTTTAAACCAGTATGGTGGAAAGCGCTATGGAATCTATGTAAACGTGTAGGATCATAGAAAACTATAAAATTATAATGCCTAAAACAAGTATATATTATAGTGGTGAATTCAATCATTATACAATCCATAGGAGTGTGAATTTATTATGTTGAAAATTGGAGTTATTGGTATCGGTAATGCAGGGAATCAGATTGCAGACGGAATTAAGGGAGACTATCCCGATGTAGAAGCCATTGCCGTTAATAGCTCACACACAGACACATCTTCACTGCGCTATATCCCGAATATCATCATTGGTGATGAAAAAGGAGCAGGGAAAGACAGAGCCGTGGCAAAGGAATTTATGCGAAAAGAATATAAATATTTGATTTCACAATCCCTGTTCACGGATGTAATTGAACAGAGTGATATCATCTTCTTACCAGCAGGTACAGGAGGTGGAACAGGATCAGGACAAAGTCCAGTATTGACGGATATTCTTCGTCATAAATACCCAACAAAAATCTTTATCAATGTTGGTATTACACCTGCATTGAAAGAATCAGTTGCGGCTCAACAAAACACATTGGACTATATGAGCGAGCTGGTCGGATTTAACGCAACATACATGTTGTACGATAACAACACCCGGAGTGATTTGGTTACAAGTTCGATGTTGACGTCTGTAAATAAAGCCATCATCGAAGATATTATTACGCTCCGTGGCGAATATCAATATATTACGCCATACACCAGTATTGATGATAAAGACAGCCTCAAGATTGTGAATACTCCTGGACGATTGTTAGTCAGTCGGACTGAAGGATTTAATGAAAAAGATTTGGACGAGAAGTCCATTGAAGAACGATTACTTTCCGATCTATCTGAAAACGCACATGCTGAAATTGATCGAGATCGTATCATCAAGCGGATGGGTATTATCACCAATCTCAATACAAAGATCAATGAGACATTTGACAATAATATTCCTAAGTTCAAGGATATGGTCGGTGAACCTATTGAAGGATTTGAACATGTATCCATCAATGCAAGTGATGAAGGTACAAATCGAGTGATTGTCATTCTCTCTGGACTATCCGTTCCGGATGATCGTTTACAGAAAATCGTTCAACGGATTGAGTCTGCAAAGGAGGATTTGACTCGTACAAAATCATCTGAGATTCTACAAAACAAAAATACTGATTTTGTAAATGAACTCAGAGGAACGAATAAGCCTGAAACCGACGGTGATGATATCGATGAAGATGATATTTTCAATCGATATATGTAATATATATTATATAACCGTGTAGTACAATTATTATATCACATTAAATGGAGGAATTGAAATGGCAGACATTAAAGAATTCTTAAACGTATGGAGTCCAAAGAATGTAAAGGAAATGGAAAAAGATGAACGTACTCGTACGTTGTTCGACTATATTCCACTGATCGTTGAATTCTATACACGACAAGGACACAAACGCCAGGACGAGGTCAAACAGTTGTTTGACCGTATGGAGGATAAAAAGTTCCTCAAAAATCTAATGCGTATTTTGAAAACATTAGAAGAAAATCCAGTAGATCTGGCATTGACAACTGTTATCTCTGACTTCCTAACATCCCGTGGAAATAAACTGGATGAGGAATTCATCGATGGTTATACTAATGCCGTAACTAAACTTTTGAAAGAACGTACTAAATATGTGGTAGAAAAGACTGGTATCAGCAAGGATCTGGCACAAGAACTATTGGTCATTGTTCCTGAACCTGAAGTTACAGTAGAAGGTCGTTTCGTTCCATTGTATGTAAGTAAAGTATTAAACAAATTGTACGGGTTGTCTCGTGACGAACGGGTTAATCTGGGCGATTCCAAAACAATCAAGAAAATTGTTAAAGCTCTTTTCGGTAAAGATGAAATTGAAAATGTAGCACTGATTATTCTGATGGAATATCGGGATAAACATTCTCGCTTTACGGATGAGCAAAAAGTCGTATGGGGTCAATTGACTACATTCGCACTGGATACAATTGAGAAGAAAGATAAAGCAGACGTTAAAGATATTCTGGAATCTTACGTGGATCGTCGTATCCGTGATGAGAAGAAAGGAAGAGATCGTCCACGTCGTATTCAGTTTGAAGCCGTAAACGAAGAAGATTATCCTAAGATTCGTAAAGCTGTATCCAAATTGAAAGAAAAAGATCGGAATGCTAAATACTTAGCATAATATGAAGTCTAGATGGCAATTACGCCATCTAGACTTATTTTTTTCTAAACGGAAAGACTGGTAATATTTAATAATGCGAATAACAAGATTGTAGATGAAAAATAGTAAAATTTAGGAGGAATTATTCATGTTATGTGTATATAATGAAACAAGATATCCATGGGCTTTAGAAAAATCGAGACGTACAGACAGTCTCGTTCAATACAGATACGCGAGAGTATCGAAAACACGGAATAAAACACGGGCGTTGTATGTAATTTCACATGCAAACATTGTAGATGTAGAAGAGACGAAAGAAAAAGTACTGAAATTGTTAGAAACGAAGCAGCCGGTTCAGATTACAGATCAAAGACTGGCTATTACATTTAATCGAAAAGGATTTAGACCGGTCATTCGTTTAGGAGAAGAAGGTAGCCATAATGTTCGTCATATTCTATTGTCGACATTGTTCCTAAAAGGAAATATCGTTGTTAATAGTACAACAAATAAGGATGCGTTTGTATTGGATTATCAAATTGCAAGCGGCGCACTTTCGTTCGTTGCATCCTTTGTAGAAGGTGGTGTACTGACCATGACTACCTTTGATGTAAAAACAAAACAAATCCATACTCGCACATTTACATGTGAACAGGATGGAAGTATCACAGTGAAGAATACATCATGGGCTTCTAAAAGTGATCTTCCAACAAATTCAAATTATAAAATTCGTAAATTCCGTCCTCGCCGAGCTACGTATGCTGTTATTGCTAGAGCAGAGGATCGGGAATTGGCAGAGGCTATTGTAGATCAACAACATCATCAGTTAATCGTCATTGATGATGTAGGTGAATCCTTGTATAAAACAATGGAGGATTTGCTGCATCAACGATATCAGGCATTAACTGTATTTGTAAATAATGAAGATCCTAACTATGTAAAAGGTGAAGATCTGGTAAGTAAATATGTTAGAGAACGTGTGTATTTTGTGCGGGAGTTATATCCGGACGGTAATATCAGTACATTACAATAGCTATCATTCATTATAATTGAAAAGAAATAACCAATATAATTTGGTTATTTCTTTTCTTATTTTCTCGTCAACTTTATAGTAGGAACATAATAAAGTTGACGGGAGCTGGAATAATTATGGCTAATAGACTATTAAGTAAAGTTCGAAGTAAAGATAAAAGAGGTTTGTTTACAAGAACACAAACAGCAATTAGTTATCCTACAAAATTTGCGAATTTAGATTATCGCAATGGTTATATGGTACAAGTAAGAGATTTACAAGATCAATTAATCGAGGAGTATCCATCCGTAGGTATGGTAGGTGGATCATTCGTGACAATTGTAGGACGTGCAGGTACAGCGAAAACGACAGCAGCTGTGCAGTGGGGAATGAATATTGTGAGTCCATTCGATAGTGGATTTGTTCAACATTATGATTTAGAACAAGCTTTGACATATACTCGTATTAAGAATATTACCGGGGCTACACAATCCCAACTTGATGAGAAATATGTCTTAAAACAAGAACGTAGTTATATCGAAGATATTTTCGATGCGATTATGGAAATTGCACGGGCGAAAGAAGAGAATAGGGAAGAATTCACATATGACACAGGGTTCAAAAATGAATTTAATCAACCTATCACAGCTTTCGTTCCCACTGTTTTCATTCTGGATTCCATTCCGACGATGACATCTAAGCCTGCAAAAGATGAAAATAATGTAGAACTCGAAGGCGGGACATATTCTAACCGTGTCGCAAAAGCATTGGCACAATTTTACAAACGTCTGACACCTGTAATTAAAGAATATAACATCATGGTAATTGCAATTAACCATATCAATCAGAAGATTGAAATTAACCCTTTTGCTAAGACACAAGCTCAAGTTAACTATATGAAAATGGACGAAAGTATTCCGGGTGGTAACGCTCCAATTTATTATGCCCATAACTTATTGAAGTTTGTAGCGACTGGTGGTAAATATAGCACAGAAGAGGATGGTTTCGACGGATTCAAAGTTCGTGTGGAATTCCTGAAATCTAGAACAAATAAAGCGGGTCAATTTACAAACTTGGTGTACAACCAAGAACTCGGGTTTGATCCAATCATGACGCAATATGACTTTGCAGAGGAGAATGGATTAATCGAGGGTCGTAATCCAAAACGATATGTGCGCGGATTTGAAGATATTAAATTCGATGCACGTAAATTTAGAAAAGAATTCTTGGAAAACGATAAACTTCGTTTTGCACTATTCTCTGCGAGTGTCCCTATCTTGGAGAAACAGCTGTCCAGAGTTGATCCAAATGAAGCAGCGAGTGTTATGTCTGAATTGGAAGTATTACAACGTTTGGAAGCATCCCAGAAGGATGAAGTATTTGAAGAAGTGGCCTCTTAGGTCGCTTCTTCGTTTTATGATATAAAGGAGGATGGCATATGAATATTCCAGTATGCCCTAAGTGTGAAAATGAGGCATATGAGGAAGTGCTCACCAATATAGCTGTTGAGAATACAATGACTAATGAAGAAATATGGTTTACTAATGTACCTGCAAACCGATGTACATGTTGTGGTAAAAATTATGTGCATAAATTAGTAAATGATAAAATAATCACGATATGCGTTCAATATGTATTAAAAGGGCGGGAAGTCCCAAGCATTATACCGTATCCACTTAGCAGTCCTGCTTTTAAATATAAACCGTATCCAAAAGGAGATTGATAATATGACTGATTTTAAATATAACTATGATGGCGATGATTTTAACGAAGATCTTGATATAACTCCTCCTAAGCATGATGATGAATGGAGTCTGCTTACACCATATGTATTGAAATCAGGATTTCTTGATGAGTTCTTAAATAAAGAGTATCCTGAACATGCTAAAAATCACAAGATGATTATGGACGCGATTAGCAATACCTTTTCTGAGCATTTCTTCCCTAATATTAAATGCGGGGTGTGTGGAAATAAAGCTATTCAAAGATTAACGAATGTATGTGTACTTCATCCAATAACCCAAAGGGAAATATGGTTTACTAATGTGCCTGCAAAACAATGTACATGTGAAAGTTGTGGTCAAACAGGTGTATATCCATCTGAACATCAGGTAATAATTAATGTCTTTGATTATTATACGGAAAATAACGAAGAGATTCCTCATATCATTCCGTTCCCATTAACGAAATGATAATAGTTTATATATTATCAAACTGTATTACAGCAAAGGAGGAGTTACATGTCTATTAAAGAGAAAAAAGGCACAGGACTTAACACACTGAAATTGAAAGAAGAACTGGCACAGAAAGAGGAGCAGTTTCATAAAAAGGACAATATATTTGGTCCAATGTTATTAACGAATGGTGGATACATTTCAAGTTCTCGGGGTGTTATGTTTACATCTCATATTAATCAATTTGTGAACTTGGATAAACCAGATTTCCCTAAAGTGTTTACTAACTATGAAAATTTGGTAGGGAAACATTCGACACGATATAAGAAAGCGAAGCATAACTATGTTGTTGTTGATCGGATTAGTAAATTCGGTGAAGGTGAATATGCTGATCATGTGTATTTGTTATTTATGTATGACGAAGAACATGATCGGTATGATGTAATGGAGAAACGAAATGTAGAAGATCTTACCGAGAAATTCGGATTTGTGTATGACAATACGGTATTAGATACCAAAGAGGTAGGTTCATATATTCATAAGGATGAGATTCTAGTCAAGACTCCTTCTTACGATAAGGATATGAACTATTGCTATGGTAAGAATGTCACATTTTCATATATGTCAGAACCACATAACATTGAAGATGCGATTATGATATCTAGATCATTAGCAAATAGTATGACGTCGAAAGAGATCGAAACTGTAAAGGTATCGTTGAATGATAATGATATTCTTTGTAACTTATATGGTAATAGTGAATACTACAAATCATTCCCAGATATTTGCGAATCGATCAATGGTAAGGTATTATGTGCAAAGCGTCGGATTCACATGGATCGGGTGCTATATGATCTGAAAACATCGAATCTAAGACGTATCAACTTCTCAACAGATGTCATGTCTTATAATGAAGGACGTATTGTCGATATCACAATCTACTGTAATAAAACGTTAGATGAGATACCTGATAATATATTCAATCATCAATTGAGAACCTATTTGATTAACCAAAAGAAATATCACGAGCAAATCCGTGATCGTTGTAAACAGATTATGGATTCAGGTTCCGATTATTCTGGGGATATCAACTTTTATTATAAGAAAGCAATTCAATATTTGGATGATAACTATAAATGGAGAGATGATAATCACTCTGTCTTTAGTAACATGCATATCGAGTTCGTTGTAGAACGGACAATCCCATTAAGTGAAGGTCAGAAGTTGACCGGACGATATGGTAATAAAGGTGTTATTTCAAAAATCATTGAAGATGAGGATATGCCATATCTTGAGAATGGAAAAAGGGTCGACATCCTGTTCAACCCATTAGGTGTCGTCAATCGCTTGAATTCACAGCAGTTAAATGAACAGAGTATCACATTCGTTTGCGATCGAACGACAGAACGAATGGCTACATTCGATAATTGTCAAGATAAAGAAGATTTAATGCTTGACATTATCGGAAGATTTAATAAGAAGCAGGCCATTGCCATTAGAAACTATATGGATAAATTAAGTGAGCCTCAACGAGATGCCTTTATTCAAAATACCATCGACGAAGGTATCTACATTCATAACCCACCACTCTGGGAAGATGAAACAATGTTTTCTATTCTCAGAAATATATACAAAGATCACCCATGGATTAAACCGTATAAAGTGTATGTGAAACGGTTCGGTCGAGTGATTCCTATTATGAAAGATCTTGTGGTAGGATCTATGTATGTCATGAAGTTGAAACAGACATCCAAGAAAGGATTTAGTGTTCGTTCAACAGGTAGTCTGTCTCGCAAGGGTCTCCCTGAGAAGAATGATAAGGCTAAAACACATCAGGATTTATTCAGTAAAACACCGATCAGATTTGGTGATCAAGAAAATATTAATAGTGCTATTGGTGTTCCGCCTGAAATTATGGCACGTATCCATATGTTCTATCGTTCATCTATGATTGGTCGACGGAGTCTGGGTGAAGAACTTATGACCAGTATCGATCCGTTAGATAAGTTCACATATAAGGATACATTCACTAATCGTAATATGGAGATTCTCCAGTCCTATTTCAAAGTGTTAGGTATTCGTATTGAGTTCGATGAGAATAAGAAAACCATTGAAATGTACGACGATGGAATGTATACATTCCATCACAATGGGAAAACATATCTCTGTACTCATGAAGAATTCCAACAGAAGAAATTGGAGATGCAAGCTAGGGAAGCCTATGAAAGTGAGAAGATGTTTGTAGGTACCAAAGAAGAGTTTGCAGCACAAATTCAACAAGATGTAGAGAATCTCAAAAAGTCGAAAGAACGTAAAATTATACGTTTAGAATAACCATAAGAAGAGATACGGATAATCCGTATCTCTTCTTTTTTTAGGTATATATTATTAACGTGTAATACTTATTTGGAGAAACTATGAATATATAATATAGGAGGAATTTTAACATGGCAAAAACAACATCGAGTGCAAAGAGTACAAAAACAAAAGGAAATAAAGGTGCTAATAAATCTAATAAAGAAACACTACCGGTTGAGGTTGAACCTCAAACAACAGCCCTTATTCCAGCGAGTGAAGGAAAGTCTGTTTCTGAAATTGTAGAGGAACGGATTGCTGAGGATGAAAAACGGACAGGTAAACCATATGAGGAAAAGGATTTACAGTTTAATAAACAAGTTGAATTACTGGAAAATAGCATCCCTATGGTATCTGGAGAAGAACGTGACGAGTGGGAACAAAAGATGCTACGTATTGATCTAACACCAGACCCAGCAAATATATTCGGGGTTGAGTTTATTGAAAACACCCAGGATTATTTGTATAAGACACTATCAGACATTGTTACGGATACACCTACAGAAGAGTATCGGACATATACTGAAGAAAAGTGGTTAGAATTAATCGCACAGTATGCATTAAGTAACTTGGGCGAACAAAAAGAAATCGCCCGTATTATCACAGATGAAAATATCGATATCTTTAAAGAGATCATTGCCGAGATGGTAAGGAATGATCCGTTCCGTGCTCATCTAATGCATTTGTGTTCTGAGGCTCATCAAGAGTATATTCAAAAGTTGGATGATCAGGCTAAACGTATTGTGATCGATATGACGCCAGAAGCACCTATTTCAGATACGTATGAATCAGAAAGAACATTTATTCTATCTGAAGGAAAAGCAATTGATGTTATTGATGGTGACAATACGAAATTGAATGGAAACAAACCTGCCCATGAACCAGTTAAAATGAAAGAATATTGCCCAACTATTCAGGAAATTGCTCATATTCCAGCTCGACCTACATTCATGGGCGCATTACGTGTTATGGACATTATTGACAAAACAACACCAACCAAAGTAGTTCCATTTAAAGATAAGATGAATCCAACGTATGTAGCGCAGAAATTGTTAAGTGTAAAACAACCTGCTGAAATTGAAATTAAGATTAAGCTTCCGTTTGTAATGTAGATGACTGATATCCTTCAGTCATCTTTTTACTTTGTGTAATTTTTAATGTAATAATAAGTATATATTATTTATGCGTAATCAATCAAGTATACTAATGTAATGGAGGGTTTAACCATGTAAGGTTTACCATCGTTAGTGGTGTTTGTAAAAAGTTACTAAGCCCCTAACATAATTTTAGAAGGACTATAAAAATAATTTATACTATTGGAGGAATTTAATCATGACTATTAAATTGGTAGAAATCCGCGAAGATCAACAACGTATTGTAGGTATCTGTAAAGCAGCACAAGAGCGTGTCTCTGTTGATGATAATATTGATGTATCTCCAGCAGAAGGATTAGCTACAGTTGCATATGAGTATTTGTCAGAAGCCATTAGCGTTGTGAATAGTACGAAGTCCGAAGATGGATCTTCGGAAGTAGACGTAATGGGTATTTTCACACTGGGTATTACATATCGTCAAGGAGACGATGATGCGGAGAAAGAAGGAAACTATACTCCTTATGTTAAACCGGGTCCATTGTTTGCTTTGATCGTAAAAGAAAATCAAGGTGTTGAAGCTTTGGATATTACAGAACAACAATTGAAGATTGCGCAAGGTACATTGCGTCGTCTGAAAAATAGAGGTATTGCTTTGGATGATGCAACGTCCATTGCGAAGATCACTCGTGCAACATTGATTGAGCTGGCTTTGCTCCTTAACGAAAACCGTTCCCAATCAGAAGACGAAGAAATCAACCTGCTTCAATTGATCGATGCAGGTGTTTCGTACGATGAAGAACATAGCGAGTATATTCCATATGCACGTCCGGGACAGGAATTTAAACTCCTTGTCAAAGATGACGATGCAACTGAAGAAGAATAATCATATATAGAAAGAACTGATGAATCCGTTTTGGATCATCAGTTCTTTTTTTTTATTTTTTTTGTAAAGAAAATTGAGAGCGTTCTGAATGATATATTATACTATTGCGTACAAATTAGTAATATGTATTTTGTATGATCCTCATTCAATAGAAAGGAATGATTTCGTGAAAGAGTTTATCAAGGAATACCATAATCCAAATGAGGAACTATTTAACTTCGATCTAATTAATCGAAACAATGATGCCCCGCTTACAGACTATATCGCAAATAGTTGTAAGTCTTTAGAGGTCATGCCGGAAATTGAGTTTCTAGGTTATGATCTTATTACAGATGAAAAGTTAATTGATCAGAATAAGTATATCCATCGAAGACAAACTTCAAAGAAAACAGAAGACATCAAATACATGTACATGCAAGATAGTCGGAATATTGAAATGCGTGTGCGATTTAAGATTACCGTATTTAATAATCAAACCGGGAAAGATGATGTTCGTTTTATTAACAAATCGATTCTCGTTCCTTTCCCAGATGAAGATGGTTATTATCATATTAAAGGAAAGAACTATTTCTTGTTGTATCAGCTGGTGGATGCTTCGACATATACGACACGAAATGTACTGACTCTAAAATCATTAATGCCCGTAAAAATTAAACGTAACAGTAGCGTGTTTAGTGATACAGATGGGAATGCTTATACGGTACCTACGTACACTACATTTATTTTCCGGAAAGAAGTGCAGGTGTTACAATTATACCTAGCTAGACTGGGGATTTCAAAAACACTATCCTATTTTGGAGTTGATAAAGTCATTCGATTCCATACGAAGGAAGAGGATAAAACCAAGTATATTTATTTCCCGATCAGTAACAAAATGTTCCTAGAAGTATCCCGCATGTTCTTTGAAAAGTATCAATATGTTCAAACAATCGCCTTTATGTTACTTACATTAGAAGGTGTTACTAATCGATTAAATCCAACAATGTTAGATGATCGACGGTTTTGGACAGAACGTTTAGGTTCATTGACAGCAACCAGTGCATATAACTATTTCGAGAAGGGAAATAACATGTTGACCTTCTTTAGTCGAATGTTAGATGAAACGACAAAAGAAGTTTTGAAATTAGATGACAGTAATCGGAAAAGTATATATACTGTCGTCAGATGGATGATCCAACATTTCAACGAATTACGTAAGAAAGATAATATGGATCTCCAGAATAAGCGATTACGGTGTAATGAATATGTGGCATCATTATTAACTCAAGCATTCAGCGAACGGATGAATCGAGCTGTAACTGCGAGAGGAAATGGAATGAAGATCAATAAGATCGCAGACATATTCAAGTTTCCAGGTAATATTCTACTTGAACGTTTATATAGTTCAGGTTTACTTCGATTTGATGATCGTATTAATGACATGGACTTTTGGAGTAAACTAATCTTTACACAGAAAGGTCCGAATGCCTTTAACTCAGAGGCTTCATAGAGTGATCTATGAATGATAACTACTTTAATTGTCTGGGAACCCCTTAGAGCCTTTAACGAGGATTGGGCAATCAGCAGCGAAGCTTACTATGGTCATATTTATATAATAACGGTTAACTGGTGTAATGATAAGGAGGTGATATAAATGAAATTATTGCGTTATCCATTACCTGGAGAGGAATGGAGATTTATAGATGGTAATCAGTATGGTATAAAGGATTACTATAGAATAAGTAATTTTGGTCGACTATGGAGTGATAAGAAAAAAATATTTATTAAGACCAGCATTAACAATTGGGGTTATGAGCAAGCTAAACTCCAAAGAAATGATGGTACTGGTAAATCCAAAAGTATAATTATACACCGCATAGTTGCAGAACATTTTATTTTCGACAGACAACCACACCAGAATATAGTTAACCATAAAAATGGAATTAAAACAAATAATCATTATGATAATTTAGAGTGGTCTGATACCTATGAAAATACAATGCACGCGTTGTACACTGGTTTAATTACAAATAGAGGTAGTAATGCATTTAAGAATAAGTATCCTGAATCGATGATACATGACATATGTAGATTACTATCGACAGGAGTGAAAAAACCTCTTAAAATAATAGGCTTGCTGCGTTTAACCGATAATTATGACAAAAAGAAAATGCAGAAGCTAATTAAGAACTTGAAACAACGACGTGTATGGATAGATGTCACAACTCAATATGATTATTGACCATAGTATGAACGTTCAACGACTATCTCGCAAGAGAGTAGAATCTAAGTGGATTCGAAACAGGTAGGGTCTCGAAAGAGATCGTGATATAGTCTGGTCTTCTAGTGAAAGCTAGAGAAGTTCATAAGAGAACTGCACAGCCTAACGACCTGTGTGAACATAACGAGGCGGGAAGAATGATAAGAATATATCCATTAAATATAGAGGTATTCATCCATCCTATTTGGGGAATATCGATACTAATGTATGTAGCTCATCAGACCCAGGGTCAGGTGGTATGTTAACTCCATTCTGTGAAACAGAGGGACTATACTTCAGTAATGCTAGGGAGCCTGAGGATGCACTCTTTGATTTTAATAAAGAACTCGTGGAATATCAAAAATCAGAACATCCGGATCGAACGATCATTGATTTATATGGGGCTAGTCAGAATATGACTGAACGTCTAGCACTTCGAAATCGTTCATTAGATGAAATTCGTGCCAGTCGCATACGTCGGATTCCAAGACATGCTGGACGTGTGATTATTCGATTTGAAGGTGTGATTGAGGACGATGACATTTGATGGAAGAATAGAATTATAAATTATACAAAACTAAATTATAAGTAAAGACCTTAAACATGGGCCTTTACTTATAATTTTTTAATGCATTCTATTTATATATTATAGATAGAGTAATCATGGAGAGGATGATTAACCTTGTGACAGAACCTATACACACGATCAAATCGCTTTTAATTATGGTAAATAAAAATTTACGAGTACGTGTAAACGTGCGTATTTTAAAAGAGAAGGAAGGAAAATTCGAACCCATATTCTCAACGTACTATAACTCAAACAACGGACAAACATCAATGTCTATTGATGCGACCGCACATTTAATTATGGAAATTATGGATGATCAACCGTGGGATTTAAGTAAATGGTTGCGTATTGATCAACATAATATATTTCAGATCATAGAGGGTTTGAAAACAATGATCGCGTATTGTAGGCAGGATACAGAACCTATCTTCAGTCAAAATGAAAATGGAGAATGGATTACGTATGCTGATCTGGTAAGCAAGTATACCGTGTTGATAGTGAACCTAAAATATAACCAACGGTTATTATTACAACCTACTATAGGATACGATGAGAATGAGAAATCGTACCCGGCTATTAATATTCATGTGAATAATACTACAAATTATTCAACTGTAAATATGGACCAACTGCAATCATTATATTATTCATTAACCAAAGTTGATCTGTTTATGTATGCACAACAAGCTGTAAATCAATATATAGCCATGCAATCCAAAATCGAAGTGCGGGAGTATAAACGAGAAGGTACAACTAATCGACGGGGACAAGATCATCCGTTATTGCATAAGGAGGATGTAGGGATCACAACCCAGAAGGGGTTTATTAATAATGACGATAAAGCATTTTTTGGATTTTAATTTAATAATTGGGGTGATTTATATTGACAGCATTTCGAGTATTCAAGGATAAAATGGTACTAACCGTAAATGATAATTTATATGATGTGGAATTGTATTTCCCATGGAAAGAATTGATTGAAAATGGAGGATATCTAAAAGGAGAGTATGTATACATATATTCTCCTGATGCTACATTTAAAGGTGTCGATCAGATGCCGACAGGATTGTATGAGGTAGCAGGTAAACGTGTATTCGTATTAAATGATAACGACAAACATTTATGGCATATTGATAATATCGTCGAATTAAGCATCGATCGGATCTTTGATGATGTGAGTAAACATGAATACGATTTTATTGATCCTGATGAAGCGTTGGCTATTAATAGTAATCGCGAGATGTTTCAACCAGAGATCAATTCAAATGACGATCCTTGGAAATACATCATTAAGCGTGTGATCCTAGAAAAGAAAATTAATCTTAATAATTACAAGTCTCAGTTTGAACGTTCTCATGATTTAAATAATATGCGTAGCGCTTTAGAGCGTGATACAAAAATGTCAGCGAAATATTTTGAAGCCTGGTGCGACTTACTAGGTATTGACTGGAAGATCATTATTATGGATAACGGAAGAGATAAGATTGCCCCGTTAGAAGATGATATTGAGGTGAGTAGTACAGACCAATGGTGATTCATGATAATCATGGAAAGGAGGTGATATCATGAGTCGAACATATGTTACGAAAGCAGATATGATCGTCATACCTACTGGTGAACGTAGAATTGAGGATGTATATGCGGGTCCAGATGCTGATTATGCGATGGATATTCGACGCATTGTGAAAGACTATGAAAGCGGAGAATTTAAAGAATTGCTCAAACACCGTATGACGTTTTATAGTGTTGAAGTATGGGAAGATGGTGAATCCATCGATACCAAAACTATAGGATACGTTTTTCAAGATTAATTACGAAATTAATCCCTCACCAACATGACGGTAGAGGGATTAATTTTTTTATAAGGTGGTTGACATATGCGTATTTCATATATTAAACTTAAAAATATATCTACGATATTTTCTGGAATGAAACGTAAGGAAATTGAAATTCACTTTCCAAAATCAGGACGTAAGTTAATTTTATTGATCGGTCGAAATGGCACTGGTAAGAGTGCAATCATGAGAGAACTACATCCATTCCCTTACGCCAATGATACCCGAGGGAAAACGATATTGAAAGGTGAGCAAGGGTATAAAGAAATTCATTATGAGGTAGATCATCATATTTATGTAATCAAACATTTTTACCAACCTAATGCCAAAGATGGATGGTCGGTAAAAAGCTTCATCGCCAAAGATGGAGAAGAGTTAAATGGAAATGGAAACAGAGACTCATTCTTGGAGCTTGTCGAGGGCGAGTTGGGTGTTGAACAGTCTCACATGGATCTATTGCATTTAGCTTCCAATCTAGTAGGATTTATCGATAAGAAATCAACTGATCGTAAAAATTCAGCATCCGATCTATTAAAGGAATTGGACATTTACTCTAAATTGTATAAGAAAGTCAATGACGATAGTCGGGTGTTGAAATCGTTACTGAAAACCGTAGTTGATAAAATCGATAAACTTAGCATTTACAGCGAGGACGATGAACGTTCTCATTTAACAGCTTTACAGGAAATAAAACAGAACCATACGGAACGGAAGAACCAATTGGTTCAGAATAAAGGTATTGTATCTGGTACAATCACTACTCTAATTCCAGATGGTGCCCATGCGTTTATGCAATCAATACAGGTGCAAGACTTACAATTAAGTGAACTGAAGAAACAACATCAAGAAGTAAACCAACACAAAAAGAAGTTATCTTTAGTTCTTATGGAAGATCCACATACATCGCTTCAGCATATTGAACAAAGTATTCAAAATTGGAAAAATGAATTTATTGTCAATCAAAATATGATTGATTTTTACTTTAAACAACTGAATCAATGGTATCAACAGCGAGACGAAAAGACGAATGAATTGAAGTATATTTCATCCGATGGTGAATATAGTCAACTAAGTCAATTGTATATTGAATTGAAGAAGAAACGTACCGAGTTACACGAACGGTTTCAAAACTTCAATCCGAGTTGTACAAAGGATGATTTAATCACAGCTATTTCATTATTACATCAGATCCAAGAATTTATTTCGGATATTCATACGTTAGATCGTCCAAGTATAAAGAAAGTTACACAACTACTACTGAATCATCAATCAGTGGATGCCTATGTGCATCAACAAGTAAAAGGAATACAATTCCAGATTGATAATTTACGAAATACTATTCGTAGCCGTGAGTTGGAACTACAAGCGCCGAAGGATAAGATGTATATCATTCAGAGAAAGAATGATTGCGATTGTCCTTATCGGCAATTCTTTAAAGATGTTACAGGTATCACCGATAAAGATGATAAAAATGTCATTGATTTTGAAAAAGAGATCAGCACGTTAGAATATCGGAAAGATTATATGATGAACTATCTATCCGTAGCTAAGAAAATCGAATATGTATTTATGATCTTGAAAACGAATCAGAAGTTGATTTCTAAAATACCGTTTCCTGTATTCGATACCAAACATATCCTGACCTCTATTCAAAAACAAGAATCGTTTTATGATGAGGATGAAATTACTAACTATATCGATGTCTTGGAAGATTATGAATTGTACCAAGGATTAGCGGATAAAATTCATCATACCAAACGGGAAATGCAATTCATTGAAAAGAATGGTAGTAATCTAACAACCATACGTGCTGAACTCGGTGATATGGAACAAAATATATTTAAACATGAGCAGATGATCCAGGAATTACGCGATACAACGGAACGTCTAGAGAGACATATCACATCTCATGAGAAACGTGCAGATAAATTAAAGCAATATATTGAATATGAACGAGTTGTGAATGAATTGTTTGAGCAGATTCGAATCATTGAACTTGAGCAACAAAAACAATATCAAATTAAAACCAGAGTAGATGAACTGCAACGATCGATCCAAAATATAGAGATGGATATTCAACGAGTCGATCAAGAGTTAGTTTCGACGGAAGAACAAATGAACATCATTTTATTTAGACTTGAGCAGTTCAAAATACTACACCAAGAACGAGCACAACTAGAAGATGAATTCGAGGATCGGAATATTATTAGGGAGGCTTTATCTTCGAATAAAGGGATTCCATTACTGTATCTTCAAATGTACCTTCGGAATACTAAATCAATCGTTAATCGGTTATTGCACAAAGTATATAAAGGATCATTGGAGATTGACGATTTTGTTATTAATGATAAGGAATTCCGTATCCCATATATCAAGAATGGAATTACAGTTGAGGATGTATCTATGTGTTCTCAGGGTGAACGGGCATTCATCGGGATTGCAATATCCTTCGCTCTAGTATCACATTCTATCGATATGTATAACATCATGCGTGTGGATGAAGTTGATGGTACGTTGGACGAATCTTATCGACCAGCATTCATCCCTGTATTGGAAGAACAGATGGATAGTATTCAGGGAGAACAAGCGTTTATCATCACACATAACAACATGTTTGATAACTATCCAGTTGATGTTATTCGCACAGATCGTACGATGAATGTCGATAATTACAAAAACGTAAATATCATATTTGATGTATAAGGAGATCATACACATGTCAAATCCACAACGACCACATTGGGATGAAATTTTTATGAATTTAGCAAAAGAAATGGCTAGACGATCTACATGCAATCGATTGCATGTAGGTGCGGTGCTAGTGAAAGGAAAGCATCCGGTAATGACCGGATACAATGGTAGTCTACCGGGTCATGAGCATTGTACTGATGAAGATGGTTGTTTAATGTATGAAGGTAGTTGTAAGCGGACGATTCATGCTGAACGTAATGTACTTGATAATTGTGCCAGATTAGGCATTGCTACCGAGGGAGCTACACTATATGTCACTCACTATCCTTGTCCAGACTGCATGAAGTCTATTGCAAATGCAGGGATTAAAGAAGTCATTTATGGTGAGATTTATCCTCATAAATACCCTAATCAATTTCATCAAGATCTGATTTTACGAGAATATAGATAATGAATATGCGGTTCAAATAAGGTATATAATCACACTTATTTGAACCGCATATTCATTTACTTTACATATATATTATTACCATGAATATACTAAATCATATAGGAGTTGTTACCATGATTACAGAAGAAGAATCGCTAATATTTAAAGACGCAATTATTAAATCAGGACGACATATCGTGCATATTACGGTTGATGACTTCATTAGAATTTTCCCAAGAAGTGCTTTATTTTCTAGATACGCGTTTATGGTTGAACGTGGACTGGAATCTATTGAAGACACGAATTCCCGAGATGGTGTGTCCAACATAGCACACACAGGCATTTCTAATACAATGTACGATTTGATTAGTCGATTAGAATATGCTACTGAATTTAACGAAGCTATGGGAATTGTAATGGAAATGGTCGCTGAAGGAATGGAAATCACAAAATATATTCCAAATGAAGATCAGGAAGTTGTATCCGCTGATAATTATCATGAGGAAATCCTTGAAAGTGTCAGAGTCATTTTTAAAGACGTTATTGAAAAATGGTTAAATCATGGGAAAGAAATCGTATTGTCATAAATATATCAGGAGGGATATTCATGGAATACACAAGTGTTAATGAACGAACAAAACAAGCCGTTATTAAATCTGGTCGTAATTTTGTTGTGGCGTTAACAGCTGAAGAATTTCAAATATCATTTCCAAAACTATCCCGCTTAACAATTGAAATTGAAAGTGTTCTTGCGGGATATGATGTTAGCCATGAATATCAACCTCGGAAAGATGCTCCCATGTTCCATCTATTTGATACTACGCAATTATTATTTGATGAAATTGAAGCTGCAACCGATTTTAATAGTGCAATGTTAGCTATAAAGAAAACTACAGATGAAATTGAACAGATATCATTAATTTGTATTGATAATGCTGGTCTAGGACCTTTGGAAATGAGCATATTTAAAAAGTTCCATATCAGTTTATGGGAATCCATGGAACAGCACGTTGGTACTGCCGTTAAAAATTGGCTAATTAAAGAGAAAAGATTGATGAGATCAGCAATACCACGCTGGTTATTATAAATAGACCCGTATGGGTTTATTTTTTTCAGGATCATAGAAAAAACCTATCGTTTTTTATGTAGTGTTATTTATATATTATATTTATGTACTTATACATTCTACATGAGGTGAAAATGATGATTTTGTATAGTCAAGCGCATTTGATTGAACAAAAACACCGTAGCCGTTCACCGTTTTATGGTAGTCGTGCATATAGTGAATTACAGCTGGGATTTCCCAAATTCATTGAAATGTATGAACGGCTACTATTAATAAGTGGTGAACAGTTACCTGATCCAAGAACTCTATACTCGCTCACAATGACGTCGATGGATGTCATCCTTCAGATTGAGAATAGCACATCGTTACCCCACATTCAACTTCAGTTAGAACGTTTGTGGTATGAGACGAAAATATTAACGATGCTATATCTCAATGCAACAAAAACACAGGATCGTTTTTTATTGGGAACATACGAAGATGAACATTCTAGACGAATAGAGCATATCCTTCGCCCAGCATCAGACGAGATCATTTTAGACCTTATTACATTATAAAATACAATCAGGAGCGTGTAAATTATGGACTTTGAAGAAGCACAGAAAACGATTGAAATTCTTAAACGTTATAACTATCAACATCTAGAGGCTATTACATATGGTCAATTAGCGAAAATGTATCCACATTATATGGAACTATCAGCAAGAGTACAAGCGGAATTGGGACGAGATGAAATTAATCCAGAACATTACATGATTATGTCATCCGCTGCAATGGAATATATCCTAGGATTGGATTCTGCCGACACCATTATGAAGGTGGAATTCTATTTTGAACTAATGTTTCAATATGTAAGTGAAATGGAAGCCATTATCATGAAAGAACAAGATCCATTGACAACTGAACGCGCTATTAATGAGCGTCGTCGGGCTTACTCTTTTGCACTAGAACATGAGATTCGTCCAAAAGTAACAAAAGTAGCGAGAGATTATTTAAGTTAATTGAAATAACTACTGAGGAACAAAACCCAGTAGTTATTTTTTTGTATTAAATCTCGTTAACTCGATAAATGCGACCATATTTATCGGATGCACTCCGATAATCACTACTAAACTTAATACGCCCGACCATGTCCTCTGAAGGAAGCGGGTATCCGACAATTTCGTTTCCTTGCTTATCTACAGCATAGAATTCGTACTCACCTGAATCAATATATCTTCGAATATTAACAGTTACACCCATGGATTCATACATGATTTGCAAGTTACCTTCATCCGAACGATATTGATTACCGCCCAGTTGAGCAAGACGTTCTTCAATGGCATCGTCGGTCTCATCATCATAAGCGGATGTATCATGATTATGAGATACACTTGACATATCCATAGCAGGATTATACCCACCGCCAGCACCGATACTTTGGACGAAGTTCGATCGACCTACATCACCCAATACAGATTGCATATATTTCGATACCAAAATGTCATTACTTTGGGCTGCATCGCTATCTTTATTTTTGTCTTTAGCTTTAAGGCCCAGATCGATAATAGTTTTCTTCATCGACCCGATTTCTTTAATGACGCTCAGACGTGTACTTTTTGCATTTAGCATACTCATGATCAAATCATTCTTATACTTACTGGTACCACGCACTTTACTGTTTTCCATGGATTTATATGTCTTATCCAGATCTTTACTAAATTTACTGACATCATCCAATAGATCATAGAGAAGTCCCATAGGTTCAGCAAAATCCTTATTGAACTGGTCCTCCTCTTTTTTCATTTTGTCATAATTACGTTTGCCTTCTTCGATAATCTCATCTGACAAATCATCATCGGTTTCGTCTTCTTCCGCACGTTCAATGATGTCATAGAGGTATTCAGGTTGAGATTCATTAAGTTCTTCCGATGCGTTGATACTCAACAACTTCTCCATGAGTAAATCCGTTTCCGTCTTCCGTTTCTTCTTCTTATTTTTTTTGTCTTTTTTCTTAGAAGAAGAAAGAATAAATGGTTCCGGAGCTTCCTCAATCACTTCTCTTTTCGGCTGCACTTTTCTTGGGATCTCTGGCACCAGTGTCTTGATCTCAGAAATTAAATCTTTTGTATTGTCAACAGGATCAGCCAAGGATATATAAATGCGTTCACTCATATAACCACACCATCTTTCTATAGTATTATTAATAGAGTGTTTTTTTCATATATTTTTAGAATTATATATTATAAAAACGATCACATTTAAATTATTACAGACCTAAAAACAAGCATATAAGGAGCGTGATGATATGAAATTCTTACCTCATCGTAAGAAAGAAGAAACGATGTTAGTAAATGTGATCCACCATAGAGAACGAAAGGATACCGATTGGAAAGATTATTTGGATATTGTATATAAAGATTTAAAGTCAGGAGAAAAGTTTGTTGAAACGATTGAATCTCCGAAGATTGAGTTTTATATGACGAAAGAGGAGCATCGGAATTATAATCACAACCGAGACTTTATTCCTCTGAGTCAATGTGATAAACACGAAACCGAATTTAAGAACGTTGCATTCTATATTGCAAAACAACTAGGTCCTCAAGCTATGGCATATATTAAACAATGTCAAGAACAGGGCAACCGAAGTCTGATTCGTAACATGCATAAATCACCATATGTCTTCGGATCGGATTATGACATTGAAAACTGGTATCGTATCCAATGGTTACTTCATAATAACAATGATGAGATGAAACCTATTACAAAGCAGTATACGGATATCGAGGTTGATAGTATTGATATCGAGGGTTTCCCACGGAACGGTAACTGTCCGATTAATGCAATCACAATTGTAGATGAAGAAAGTAAAACATCATTTACGTTCCTATTACGTAATGATAAGAATCCTCAGATTCAAGAATTTGAAGAGACGATTGATGAGTTTATTGAAGAATTACATGATGATTTTGATGAAACGTATGGTCATCTAGATTACAAATTTTATATGTATGATGATGAACGACAACTGATTATCGATTTCTTTAAATTGGTTAATACACTCAAGCGAGACTTCCTACTCATATGGAATGGTGGCGGTTTTGATATTCCGTTTATTATTGATCGTTTACGTGAATTAGGATTAGACCCGGTTGATGTTATGACCCACAAGGATTTCAAAATCAAAGAGTGTTTCTTCCATCAAGATAAAGATAATTATGCTATTGCAAATAAAGGTGATTATCTTAAACTCTCATCATATACTTCATATCTAGATCAAATGGTTATTTATGCAGGTAACCGTAAAGGTCAGGGTGAGAAACGTTCATATGCATTGAATTATGTAGGACAAGAAGAACTGGGTGATACAAAACTTGATTATAGTGAAGAAGCTAATATCAAGACGTTACCTTACGTGAATTTTAAACGATTTGTAAAATACAACATAAAAGACGTGTTGCTACAACTCGGTATTGAAAGAAGAACGAATGATGTTGATAGTATTTATCAACGTGCTTATTCAAATGCAACGAAATATGAAAAGATCTTTAAACAAACGGTTCAACTAGGACCCCTTACAGAGCGATCTGTAATGAAAACTCCTCTAACTGACTGGAACTCCCTTAGAGCCTCTGCGTAGGATTGGGTGATCAGCAGCCAAGCTTCTCGGTGTAATATATTGGAATTGAAAGGATGATATGAATGATACATTTAGACAATAATAAATATGGTATGATTGCATATGGATCTGGTCATGGTAACACTATGTATGAATTAGATAAACGTATGGTTGCGAGCAGAAAGACCAATGAGGTATCGTGGAGTGTAACATATCTAGCCGAAGTAGACGCAGAAACTATCCATAGACGTTTAAAAAACATGATGAAAGGAATGTAAATATGATTATATGCAAAAAGATAGTACCAGGTGTTATCAGATATTATATGCATAAAGAAACGATAATTAATAATTTTAAAGAAGAATGTGGAAAGTACAATTGGGATTATCGGAAAGTGCCTGGGTATTCATTTAGATTATATGGAGATTTCGGAGTACATTCCATTGTAGATTATGAACTAAACAAATATAAATTTGAACAGGATCGGGACGGGTTCTATATTTATCATGGTCATTATACACCAAATCGTTTCGGAATTTGGGATCGGGGATTTATTGATAATGTGAATTGGATAATACAAGGTGAATTAGAGCGTGTAAAGAATTATGCTATAAGCAATAATGTTTCTAAAATAGAACGGTCTCTGCAACCATCATTACCCGATATGTCCGAAATTGATTCTAATTTGGAATTGAGATACGAGTCCATGAATAGGGAAATAGACAATCAGCTATTTGGTGTCCGTCCTGTATCTATGGATACATTTTGTGAATTCACAAAGTATGTGGAAGAGGAGATAATGGATCAAATGTATAATGCGATTCGTATAGATTCACTTCCCACAATGGACCCGTTCATAGATAAAGACGAAAATGGACTTGATGTAATAGATGGATTAACACTACCGATTCTTAATAACAAATAAACATTACACCGAGAAGAAGGTTCAACGACTATCTCGTAAGAGAGTAGGGTTCAAGTGAATTCGAAATGGGGAGCATCTCGAAAGAGATGATGATATAGTCTGTACATCCAATGAAAGTTGGAGCAGTTCATAAGAGAACGGCGTAGATTAACGACCTACGTGAACACATTAGTTCTTGCGGAATAGAGCATATGTTGAATATTATTATCAAGGTTTGATTATTGGTAATAATGCGAATACAGATTACAATTATACCAATAAAGCCGATCGGAAGAAGAAAAAGAAAGATGAGGATACGTACGGTGGTGGTGCAGTAGCAAATCCACTATTGAATACACATACAGGAATCCGACTAAACGGTATCCCAAGTATGTTTATCTATGACAACGTTGTAGATATGGACTTCTCTAGTATGTATCCAAACATCATCATTGCGTTTAATATTGCACCAAGTTGTATGGTTGCCAAATTGGTCATTGATCGAAGTTATCTTGATATTGCTAATGACGACGATGAGGTATTAGATGATCAAGGGAAAGAATTTGTAGATAATTTACTCATCGGTAATGTTGCTAATATGGGTACACGATGGTTTGGATTACCTAAAGCGGAGGAATTGGATGATATGATTCGTTCCAAATTCAAAATTCGAAATAAGAATGTAACACACATAACATTGACAGATGTAGATATGCATTATATGACGCCATTGACTATAAAGGAGAGACACGAATGACATTCAATCATACATTCCCACCTAAAGGGAAAGAATTGAAATGGATTCACACATTGAATCAGGTAGTTAAGAAGATATATACTAAATACGTTGTAGATCTCCAAACTGGATTTATATTCGGAGATGTAAATGAAAGGGTTCCTAATAAAGGAACCCATTTTGCTATCTATCGGGATATTTTAAATCTTAAAGATATTTTACCCGAAGGAATTACACATCTGGTATTGCATTCCAATGATATATTCTCAGTTATGAAAGAATATAAGAGAAATATTACAGGGATACAAATTGATCAGCAAGATATTTATTTCACACTGGACACAAATCAGAAGTACCTTATCGGAAGTCTAGATATTCCTGAAGAAAGTAAACAGGTATCCGAAATGAGTAAAGATGTGTATCATCAATTTATCAACGTTACCCTAACTGAAGATTATGTAACTGAACTATTGGATAAAAGGTTAGTCATTATTCAGTCAGGAAAATATAAACTTCGTGCAACAAAAGAATTAGTGCCAGGTATTAATGCAAAGAGTCTATTATATGTAGGGTTTTCCGACATCTGGGTAGACCATCCGAGTCATTTCAATACCGTCATGATCACTGAGCGTACAGGTGTTCATGTATATCATATGTACACTTGTATACATTATATTCAATCGGAATAGCGTATAGTATATCAGTTTATTCATATATTATACATGTATACTAATATACTTTATAATATAAGGAGATGTATGTACATGGCTACAATGGATCATTCTAGAAAATATGAGGACATGTCAGGTCGTGTTGCGGTACTAGATAGTGAGTCTGGAGCATTCATTAAAGATGAGATCGGTGACGCCATACGTATCGCTAGTAGTGGAATTTATGCGCGTGCCGAAATGGTGATTAATGGAGTCACTATCATAGCTAAACCATTTGATAATAAAGAACGATTATATATGAAATTCAAACGAGATCTTAAATTAAATGCTGATATATAAAATAGGAAAATAAACGAGATATCCTTCTCGTTTATTTTTTTATCTTTATCGATGGTTCTTTATACCTTGAACAGAAATATAAAATATGAATGTTCGAGGTGATCATATGGCTGACGATAAAGAGTTGAAACGTAATATTCAGAAAACCCAAAAGCCACTAAACCGTCTCAATAATGCTTTTACAAGCATGATCAGTCGAATGACAGATTCAGGATCAGATCGGGATCTGGAATTGGAACGACTAATTGATGATGTGGATCGGGTAGTACAAGGTGAATTAGAGTATATGAAGCGTTACACTGGGGATACTGACATCGGTACTTATCTGGTGAAGCTCATGAATGATCAGAACGATAATCGATACACGCAACCAGTTAAAACCATTGAAGATATCTTTGGAAACGACACTGGTAGTGTATTTTCTATGTTCCATGAACGGCATAAGAATCTCAACATCTTATATGATGATCTTGAAATGATTTGTTCTGAATTATATGAATTGATGGAAGCAATCAATGCGACTCGGGATGCTATTGTAACTTCAGACGATATTACACAAAAAGTATCACGTAACATCAATATCAAAGGGAAAGGTCATGGAGAATCTGAACGTGAAGGAACTCGAAGTATCGTTGAGTCGATGGAAAATCGATTTAACCTTCTCGGAAAGATTAAAGATCATATTGTGCCGAAAGCCTTGCAATACGGTGTGTACTACGCTTATACTGTACCTTATTCGGAATTGTTTAAGCAGCATTATATTTCGAAGAAAAAAGAAGAAATGAAATATGGTCATACTTTAGAAAGTATGAACGATAATGAAATTAAATCGTTATTAGAAAGTGTGGATATCACATCCCGTGTGGATAAAAATATAAGTAAAAATGTAAATAGTATCTTGGAAAACATCGAGATATGTACGGATGGTGGAATTGCTATTCCTGTAATGGAGAATGCAGAGTTTGGTGCATTCATGGAGGATAAATTTCAGCAGCAAGTGAAAAAAACAACTCGTGAACAAGAGAAAAAAGCTAAACGTACAAAAATGGGTGTGGATGGAACCTTAGACATTGATGCTAAAGAGGCTGATTTCACAAACGTGAAAGATTGCTACTTTAAATTAATCCCTCCAACGAAGCTAATCCCGATCAAGATTATGGATGAAATCATGGGTTATTACTATGTCCATAAAGAAGATTTGGACGTGTCGAAAACACCATTCTCAAACACAATATCGATCAACAGTAAACAAAAATCCGACGAGGATATTGAGACTGGATTCTTATCTAAGATTACAGATCGAATCGTCAGAGCATTTGACAAAAAATACTTGGAAACCAATGTTGAGTTCAAGAAGCTCATCATGAATGCATTGATATATAATGATATATATAAGAAGAAAATCCGGTTCCAGTTTATACCCAGAGATTACATTACAGCCTTTCATATCAATCCAGATGTAGACGGGGAAGGTCGATCTGTATTAGCACCTTCACTTTTCTATGCGAAATTATATTTAGCGCTCCTGATATTTAACATGGTATCCATTGTAGCAAATTCGAACGATACACGTATATACTATCTCAAAAATTCGGGATTGGATACTGATGTAACAACACAGACCCAGAAAACGGCTATGGATATTAAACGCCGTCAAATGAATTTCAATGATTTGATGAGTCATAATATGACCATGACAAAAGTAGGTCAAGCCCGTAGTATTTTTATGCCTGTGGGACGTACAGGAGATAAAGCTATTGATTTTGATGTCATTGCTGGACAAACTGTTGAAGTGAACAGTGAATTGATGACCATGCTTCGTACAGGTGCAATTAACGCAACTGGCGTCCCATCGGTTATTACTGAACACATTAATGACGTTGACTACGCGCGAACTTTAGTTATGGCTAATGCAAAGTTCCTAGCTAATGCGGTTAGTCGTCAGCTTGAATTCAATCCTGCAATCACGGAAATGTATCGTAAAATGTTACGGTTTACAACGGATCTGGATGAAGATGAGATTAACGATATTGAGTTTGCTTTAGCACGTCCGAAGGCACTCACATCTGCAAACTTATCCGATCTAATTTCAAGTTCAAACCAAATTATCGACTATATGGTCAAAGTTGCTGTTGGTGATAACGCGACTCCATCGGATGACGATAATAAATTGAAAGATACAGTCGTGAAGAAGCTATCCCAGGAACTTATGCCTATGCTTCCATGGAATACAATGGAAGACATCATTAAGTCCGCACGTATTGAAGTAGTTCAAACGAAGACAGCCAATACTGAAACGTCTGGAGGAGATGCATAATGATATTTTCTAAACAAAAAACACCGGGTCGAACAAAGATATTTTTCGATGAAGAATTCACTGGTCTTCATAAAAATACGAGCATTATTAGTATTGGGTTAGTATCAGAAACAGGAAGTACATTCTATGCTGAATTCACAGATTACAATAAATCGCAAGTGGATAGTTGGATTGACAAAAATGTCATTGCCAATCTAGCCAAAACACAAGATAAGATTGCAAACCTAGCTGATGTTACTGTTATCGGTGACCGTCGAACAGTTACACAGGCATTGGATAAATGGTTACGTAGTTTTAGACCTAGCACCAACGGTATTGAAATGTGGTCGGACTGTCTATCGTATGACTGGGTATTATTCAATGATCTTTTCGGTGGGGCTATGGAAAAACCTGATTACATTTACTATATTCCATTTGATATTTGTACTTTAATGTATATCAAAGGTGTTGATCCAGATATCAATCGGGAAGACTTCTCAGGTACATTGTCTGGTAACAAACACAATGCGTTGCATGATGCTAAAGTAATTAAAAAATGCTATGATAAACTAATTCATATGTAAAGAATAATGATCGTATATCCGCAATTAAGGGATATACGATCATTATTTGTATTTTTACAGTGTATCTGCAAAAGTTGGTACAGGCATTGCATTGACATCTGCAATACTGAAACCGGATTGGAATTCCAGGTAATCGCGCATTACTTTGTAACGTGCAATCAAGGCTTTCGCAATTTCATTGATTTGTGGAGATTCGTATTTAAGTGCTGTGAAAGTTACGTCTGTTTGCACGATGGCGTGTGTACCTGCTTCATAGTTGAAGTGGTCCATTTTCACGCTCTTCGGCATCATGTTCGTAATCATGCAAGCGTACTCAATACCGTTCTCACGACCTGTTGGGTCAGTTTGTACATAGATAGCTTCAGCCGTGTGGTTTGCTTGGCTGTATTGCAGTGTTGCATCACGATCCATAGCGCCGTGATAGTGACCCAGACCTGTGTAAGGGTCAGAAATACCTGTCAGCCACATATTCGTGTATTCACGAACAGGAGAGCCTTGGAATTCATACAGTTTAACAGTGATTTCGTTTGTTTCGTCTTTCGCTACCGTAGCAACGTCCAACGAACGACCGGAGTAACCACCTGTCATTTGCTCATAGTCCATGGTCAAGTTTTGGATACCGTCAACGCCGGTAAATCCATACTCCATGATATGACGGAAACTTTTTGTTTTATTTGGCATGATGGCTTTCATGAATGCGGGCATACGCACGAAGAAAATCCGCGCATAACCTGTTTTCAGAGGACTGTACTGCGCCAGTGCTCCGTTTTTAGCATTCAAACCACCCATGAACAAGGAATATGATTCCATGTTGGTTTTTGGTTGTCGGATATTCGACTGTAGTGTACTGATATCGTTTGCCATTTTGGATTCCTCCTTATCTTAGTAGTTTCTTAACCGGCAACAGTTACGCGACGGTTGATGTCAATTTCGACGATACCACGTTTGTTGATCGTACGGAAGACAAGCTCTACATAGCAGTGAAGAATACTTCTTTCTTCTTCCCACGGTGTCATTCGGAAATCAACATCTCCAGAACGAACTTGTACACCCAGATATGGTTCAATCATACGTTTAGCATCTTCTTTGAATCGAGCACGTTCTTCAGCTTCGGAGAATTGGTACGCTACAGAAGCGACACGAGCTTCAATTTTGCGTTTAATTTCCAACAGAACGTGTACGTTGTTTTCCTCAGACAAGTCAGAGAAAATGTTTTGTGATGTACTTTGTGTACCGCGAACGAACGTTCTAGCATCAATAGCATGGTAGTAGTTCAGACGACGCAGGTACAGTTCTTCTTTAGTTTCTTCATCGTCAGCATCGATAGCTGGCAGAAGACTTCCTTTGACGTGACCTACCAATGTAGTATAGTCTTCGCCGACGAAAGGAATATGTTTACCCACATTCTTCAGATGAAGAGGGAGTAGTGTAGAATACAGATATGTGATTGTGACCGGAATCACTTTACCACTAAATGTATCTCTTGTTTTGTAGTGATGGATTTCTTTCGAATATACCCAGTCACCCAATGCTTCCATGTCATCGCCCCAAGAAATAGCTTCAGCTGCTGTATTGATAATACCAGCATCAAGGAAGCCATATGCATCACGGCGAGTTGTGAATGCAGCAACCAATTCTTTCTTCACTTCATCATCGTAGCCTGCATCCATAATAAATTCGGATGGTGTACGACGTTTGCTCAAGATTGCGCGATCCAATTGACCTGCAAATGCTTTTTTGTACATTGCATTGATAGCATCTTCGCGATCCTTGGTTTTTTGTGGATCTGTAGGTTCATATTTGAAACTACCGTCATCACCACCGGACAATGTAACACCTGCTGGATTATCCAGAGCTGTATAGTCTGCATGGTTAAAGTCGAATTGAATGCCTTTCAACGAAGAGCTGGTGGATTTGATCAAGCCATTCAGCAAGTCAAAGGTTTCCAATGTAGCTACCGTTGTAGGATCAACTTCTTTTTTGTACAGATTGTAGATGGCTTCCCATGTATCGCCAAATACGATAGCATTTACTTTTGTGCTACCATCATCGATGTCATTGATAACGTCCTCAAGGAACGTGGATTTATTGCTAACCAATGCATCTGGAAGGAATGTCCCTACGTATGGCACGTCTTTGAAGGACAGTTTGCCATTCAGTAGTTCATACACTTCGAATCGATAGTTCTTGTAATCACTCGATTTGTCTGTCAGCACGGAAGTCAACAAACGAACACGAAGATTATTTCCATAATCCCCACGACCTTGAGCGTGGAATACTGCCAATGGATACGTAACAAATCCGTCAACGTCTGGGTCAACAGCTCTCATCAATTCAGTGAGTGCTCCAAGTTCGGATTTGTCCGAAATGTTATTGTGGTATTCCGCTGTAAAGCGAACAGTCATTTTTGGATTTGCGGCATCGGTTTTATCTACCTTTACCTTAGCCAGAATGACTAAGTTTGCATATGTTGCATTATCGGGCATAACCCGCATACTATATGCTTGCACTACACCTGTAGACAAAGAATTGTAAGGCATCAGATTCGGTTGTCCGTAACGCTTGAAATCAGGCGTACCGAACTCCTCGATCCAATCCTCTGGTTTTACGTGATCTAATACAACATTATCACGGCCCTTGGCGGATGTGAAGACAAACAAACCTCGAATGGGTTCATCTGGAGTCGACGTTGTATCTTTAAACTCAGTATTGTCGTTGATATACGTTTCGACATGCGGATGTAGCCATTTTGGAGTAATTTGACCGGATTGTGGCATGAAAACCTACCTCCTATACTTATTTTTAAATAAATGTTCTCGACCCCTGTTACATCTTTACGATTTTTTCAATAGGAGATTCAGACTCTTGCTTTTTATACCGTTTTGTATTCAATGAAGATGTGATCATAGCATCCATATCTTCAAAGGTTAACGCAGCAAACGTGGAGTTCCAAGCACAAATTTGTCGAATATTTGCTCGTCGATATGCATACTCTGAAGATTTCGGATCACGACCGATAACTTGTGCAAATGTTTCTTCCGGCTTCTTTTTATTACGATATACTTCTTTGATAATAACGCCTAGTATGGTGGATGTAACACCCAATTTAACATTATTCATATCTAAATTTTTTTGCCAAATCGCTTGTACCTGACCGTAAGGAATTGTACGTGGAATCTTTCCTCGGAATAATACATCTAGAAACAATTCCACATTACTTGCATCCTGTTGCAAACCATTCCGCATGATGATATTTCCTTTAAAGAATTTAGCTACACGATAATCCTCAACCTCATCATCGTCAGCAATCAATTGTACATTCCGACGTGGTTCGATCTCGGTGGGAAAGATAGTGATCATAGAAGGCACATTAAATGTCTCCAATTTCATACCTTTACCATTTTCATCGAATACCCGTACATTAAATAATCCCAATACACGCATAGATGTACCATAATCCTCACCCATTTTTCCTTCGAAATAAAACTCAGGAATGTAGGCTTCCATATAACTACCGGTAAAAACGATATTCTCACCGTCATCCTTCAGAAAGTTCTTTAGCACGTTCATCATCCTTTCATACATACAAAATAGAGTAAGAGAAGGTTATATTAACCATCCTCTTACTCTAATGTTTTCAAGTCGTATTTCAATCATACTAAATCTCAATACGAAGAAATGTATTCATGTTATATGGTCGGTTCAAATGCTTGGCAACATCTTCCAAATTCGTAAATACGGAACCGCCATTTTGTTTAATCATGTCAGATACAGCCTGTAATGATTTTAACTGACTTTTTGTAAATCCTTTTTCCAATACACAAAATAATGTCTTGTCTGGGTTCTTATTACTGTCATCAACAGCCTCAGCAATAGAATACACACCTGTCATCTCATGTGTAATTGTATATAATACATAGTCGCAAATCTCTCGTTGTCGGATTTCTTCTTTTTGATGTGCGGGTGTCCAATCTTTTACCACTGGATTAAAATAATCAATTTTTAGTAGCGGAATAAGATCATCACGCCATGTACTGTCTGCGCAAGTTCCTCCTAAAAACACTTTACTCATTATAATTCCTCCTTGTGTTATGTACTATAAAAAAATACAATAGAGTAAGAGAGACATTTATCGTCTTCTCTTACTCTATTGTACATATAACTAATTTTTATTCAGCAGGTTCAATTTCTGCTGGTTCTTCTGGTTTCGAAGAAACCATCAAGAAGTGTTTGTGAAGGATTGCATTAATGTCTTGACTGGAAAGCTCAACATTTTCATTCAAGATCGAGGTGAATTTATCACCCAAAACTTGATCATATGCGATTAGAACTTTCTTATGGTCAAGTTCATCGACAACTACAAATTCCTTCCCAGATTTCAGAGGATAAAGGACGTAACGTACCGACTTCCCAGCTGTCAATTGAAATGCAATTGCGTTGGAAAAAATGTCGAACCGTACAGTTGGATCAATATCCAGAGAATCAACATCGCTAACTTGTGGTTCTTCTTCCACCGGCGGTTGTTCTGGTGTCGGTTCTTCTACTGGTGGATCTGTAACAGGAGGATTTTGTTCTTGTCCGGACTCATCTACTGGTTCTTGAGTAGATGGTTCAGTTGTAGGAGGTCCTTCTTCCTGTTCAGTATCACCCACTGGCTGTTGAGGCTCAGTAGTCGGTTGTTCACTATCTGTAGGAGGAGTTGTTTCCGTTTCTTTCGGTTCCTCAACTACAGGAGAATCCTGTTGTTCTTCTACAACAGGTGGTTCAGCCGATGCAGGCTCCTCGACAGGAGCAGTAGGATTTTCTTCAACTACAACAGGCGCTGTAGGTTCAGTTACTACCGGAGATTCGACATCTCCACTTGGGGCAGTTTCCTCTGCAACATTTGATTGAACTTGTTCATTCTCTTCCATTTTCCTCATCCTTCTTTTCTTAAATTTGCTGATCAATAAAGATATCCAGGACACGAGTAATCGCCACCTTTAGATCTTTACTTTTTTGTTGTGTCTGCTCATCAGCGTTTGTATCAAATTTAAGAATCAGTGTACTGATGTTGGTCAATAGAGTATGGAGGAACATGCCGTCAATGCTTTTACGTAAATCTTTCTTGTATGCAATATATTTAACGACTGTGAATAGAAATAGATCTTCGTATTTAGCATATTTTTCAGGTAGATGTCTTTCAATACCTGTCAAACGAGTGATATCAGACGTGATACCTAGCGATTTAGCATTCTTTAAATACTTGTCAAATACACGAGTACCTTGACTTTGTCGTTTATACTCATTCATTGTATTTGCTACAGAGAACGATTGATAATGTTCAATCAGATTATCTAGATACGTAGCATTACGACGAGCCTCAATCATAACGCGAATTCGATCTTTTTCTTCCTCAGTCTGCATGGAATCCAGTTTGTGCTGTAATTCAGCATCGATGTAATTATCCATATTACCGAACTGATGAATTAGTTGTTTAATTTCAACTTCACTGTCCTTATAGATGTTATCCAACTCTTCCAAGGATTCTTCCAACTTACGTTTAGCTTCTCCTGTTTCTTTCAGCAGTATTAGATAATCTTCACGGATGACTTGTTTCTTCACATCCGTGTCTAGTTTCAATTGAAACTCAATAACCTGACCGTTAAATGTAAACACTTCGTCAAGTTCTTCAGGAGACAGGTTTTTCAGTTCTTCCATTGTTTTGCTGTTTACAAAGGCATTCAAATGATCCAACTGCTCATCTGACGCTTGTACAAAGTCAGATTGTTGTTGTTCGATATCGGAAATCAATCCTTTTGTGCTTTTGATTTTATTAACAACTCCAAACAATTTGCTTGCTTCTTGCATATTCATAAGTTCTCCTGCTGCACTTCCATTTCCCGCAGTTACAAATGTTCCTTGTGTGTTCGTTTCTGTCATTATAATCATTCTCCCTTATTATAATTTTTTGATAAGTTTTAGTTTTACATCAGTTTGTATTTCGTCCAAGATTCCTTCATAGTCTACTTGAATGACATTTAGATATGCCTGTGTAAAATTACCAATCATGACACCTGTATCAATGAGATCACGCATAATGTTAGCATCATACAACTCATTATTACTTACATATTGAATAAAGTTATGGGCATCAATGTCCAAATTAATAATATGCGAAATAACAGAAGGTAGATTGGCAATTAGCAATGCGTCATCTTTATTCTTGACTTTCTTTTTCGTAACAATTGTAGTTACGTCTTTCTTCTTCATTTGCTGATCAAATGTTTCCACTAATAGTTTCTTGTTTTTAAGTATAAATTTGAAAATAAACTTTGTAATATTTTTTTGATATCGGAGAATCAGGAACTGATAAAGTGCTGATCCTACACGAATAAAATCATCTGTTTCAAAAGAATCCGTTGTAATTCCTAGATCAAACTTTTGATCAATTTCGTCAATAATAAATTCAAAAAACGATTGTGCAAAATTATTAATCGTGTTGAGTGCATCCGGATCATCATTGTGCACTTGTCGTGTTTGTACAATTAGATCGGCTACATTGTCGATGTAATTGACTTGTGTTGTTAATGGGTTTTGAATTTGATAGCGAATATTTTCCTGAATGGCTGACATCGGAAGATCTAGTAACATGAGATCCGTATCGATATCGGACGCCAGTTCATAGTCATCACTTTGAAATTGCATATCTTCGCACCTCACTTTTAAGTATCTACAATGCTGTTATAAATGATATAAAAAAGTATATAAGAGAAGTATAGATTTCTCTTATATACCCTATATTAATCGTTTAGCATATCGAAAAAGGAACCATCAATTCCAGTACCGCTACGACGGTTTTGGCCTATATCATCATCATAATCATTTAAATCCTCTACCCGAGCGCCTCCTGTCAATTGATCGAATTCTTGATAGGATCGTCGGGCCGATTGAACCTCAGCCATTTGTCTTCGGATAAGATCATCTGTTGTTAATGAACCTCCTGCATGTTCAAAATGAACACGTATGTCGTCAGGAAGCTGATCCATGGTGTCATTATAATCATGCAATCCCTGATTCCGTTCATCATCATCAGGTAGCCGTCCACGTTCAAATCCAAATCGATGCAAGTTTTTACCATGGTAGAAAACATACATAGCGATCAAGTACGACATAATGGAGTCATCGTGGAAATCTTTACCGGCTTCAATACGTCCGCTAGGTTTACGAACCAAAGACAAAATATCATCGGTAATATTCTTAGTCACAAAGCAATCCATGTAGTCTTTCATATGTGCATCTAGAATTTCAAACATAACGTCCCGGTTTTTATTCTGTGTCCACACACCATATTGACGACGTCGTGCAGCTTCTTGTACTAAGAAACTCTTATCATCCAATTTATCATCAATACCATCACTGATTACACTCTTCGAATTATCATAATACAACTGATGAGCAACATCGGATTTACGAAGGTAATCGATAATTGCTTCCCCGATGTTATTCCGTTCGATGCATAGAATCCCTTTAGGAATATGTCGACGGATTAAGGTTTGTAAGAATCGACTGGTGTCGGTAGCCCCAATATAAGGAGATGCGAATTCAGCAACTGGTTTTTTCGTATATGGATCGATAATTGTAACTGCCGTATTATCATTACCCAAACCATGTGCAACGTCAACACCTACAAAATAAATTCGATTTGGATCTAGTTTTTCATATACACTTAAACGGAATACCTTACTGATGATCAATTCATCTTCAGGTTCTTTTTGATAGTCTTGCAATACATCCAATAGCTCTGCTGTAAATGGAGACTCGGAGGAACCACGCATCCGTTTTAGGAACAATTCCCGTTTGATTTTTACTTTATCATTCAACAGGGAATCAGATGCCTTCTTCAACCAACTTTCACCGTCACCCAATTGTTTGTAGCTATATTCAATATATACAATGCCATTACCTTCTTGAAGATCCCCATCGGAATCCGCGATACCTGCATTTTTATCAATATAGGTGCGGATTTCTTCAGGTGTCCAATCATAGAATTTTTCAGTCCATGTTGCACAACGAGAGACAATGAAAAGTCCATCCTTACCAGCAGGACTATCCAAGTCACCTGGGGTACTGGTCAGTACTCTACAATATGCAGCGCCATTTCGTTTTGCTGTTGTTGATGCTGTATTATAAGCTGGACCTGCGGCTTGGATAATAGTCTTAATGTGTCTAGTGAACTCAACTTCGTCAAAATATTGAATTGGCTGTGTTGAACCCCGACCAATATTCTCGGCTTGTAATTCACTTGTCGCACCAGGTTTTGTTACAATTTTATTTCCTGTAACTGGATTAAATAATGACATGACGTTATTTGTTTCTTTTAACCGTTTACCATCTTCGCCTTGCAGTTCCGTTAATCTCATATATGGTGGAAGAAGATCACGTTGTGCTTTTAGACGACCCAAGTTATTATTCGCATCCGCCTGACTTTTATTTACAAAGAGAAACTCAGATGAACTTGTACCGAAAAGGTATGACCATGTAAGGGTAGCAATTGTAGATTGTGTCTTACCTTTCTGACGCGGGATAACTAGATAATGGTCAATCCCGTGTAGAAAACAGAATGTAGCCGCTAGATTAGCTCGATGGAGTTGGTATGGAATCCCTTTACCACCCTGCTCTGGAATCCGACAACACTCTCTCAAAAAATACCATGGGTTAACCATGCATTCGGTTGTAATTTTTAATATCATTTCTTGTGACAAATTAGGACTAAAAGGGTTTACACCTTGTAAATCCCGATCATATAATACCAGAAAGAATTTATTATTTTTAATCCCCTGCGCTTTAAGATCAATCGATGTTTGTAAAAATGAAGCATTGTTTGTATGATAATCAATAATCGGTCGATTTCTCTGTCGTATAGGAGACTGTGATGTAGGTTCTACGATTTTCATAGTCATCTACTCCTTACTATGGATTAGGATTCATATCCTTTAGGATATTGAATGAATAAACCATATTTCTTTGGAGGGACTTGTGTAGATAGCACATCTTTACGGAATTTCTCCAGTTGAGTTTTATAGGATGTCAACGTTTCTTTACTTACTGGAACTCGGTCTTTTCCACCGGACTGTATCATATCCAATCCAACATGAACCAGATCCAAATAATCATAAATGATATCCAGCACATAAATTTTGTCATCTTCATTGGCAATACGACCGATTTGAATATACAGAATATCCATATCACTCTGAGACAAACGTTTCAGTTTCCGGGTTTTTGGATCAAACAATTCACGGAACCCTTCAGATACAACGTTATTATATCCTGTAATTAAATAGTTTTCCGTCAAGATATCTTTGTACGTATCGTTTGTTTCATTCTTACCAAAGAAGTCAGATTTAATACGTTTAACAATGAAACGAACGTATTGACTTGGAGTATCAAACATTTGAACTTGTAACGCGTTACGCAATCTGGTTTTTCGGAATTCCAGTTCGCCTACGTTATCCAATGCCCAATTTGTCATACTTTTCAACTCACTATCTAATTCTCCATCTGGACGATTAATCATTCCGTTTCCTTGGGATCTGAGAAGTTTATCAATGAATTGATCCAACGATTCACCGTATCCCATCTTCAATGCAAATCGATCTGCGATACGTTCCGTATGTTCATTCACATAGTGAAAGTTCTTAGTTGAACATGCATCTACGATAACCAGATCGAGTATACGTTGAACACGTTTCCATGCTAATAGTTTTCTGATTTTGAATGTAGAGGTTACAATCTTTCGTTTCACAACTTTAAATAAACGTTGAGGTACTGTATTAGAGTATACAATATGTCCAATTTCATGTAGAAGTACGGCTACAATTTCACTTGGGTTTGCATTGAGATTTTCATCATGCAACAGAATGGAATCAATCTCTAATACCCAATCTTTATTTTTTTGCCACATCTCCACAAGTCCTTCTTCACGAGACTTACCAATCATCTCATTCACAATTTGTTCAACTACATTGACTTGAGGATATATGCTCATACCGAAGAATCGATGAGATTTATTGTCGATAATATTAACGTCCATATTCAAATCGAATACACGTTTGATCACCCTTGTAACAGTTCGAATAGCTTGATCTACTCCATTATTGGTTTTAATGTCTTTAAAGGATTCTTCCAAATACAGAAGCTCTTGTGATTTTTGTGGTATACTCATGATTAAAACATCCTCTCATAAATTAATAGAAGGCGATAACCCCATAAGAGAGTTATCGCCTTCTGAATCCCTTTAATGTAGGGTTTTAGGTTGTTTTCCGACCGAAATCGGAGTTTGTCAACAGGAATTCCCCTTGAACTGGCAACACATGCGTTGTCAAGAACCGGGATGTACCCATGATGTTCGGAGTCAACGGTGTCATTGGGTTTTTGTAGGAGTTTTCAATGTTGAAGCTGTATTTGTAATGTTTAAACGTAATGTTGTTTTTGGAAGTTGGGTATGCAACGATACGGAAACCAACGTCCTTAGGTACTTTCAAGGAACTTACAACGTGTGCACGGTCTTGAATACCTGTAACAACGCCGAATTTGTATTCGAGTTGAATACCACCAATTTTGGTATCATCGTTGATGATCCATTTGATGTTGTCTTGGAGCAATGTGATATGCTCAGGATTTGCGTAAATAACAAACATGATTTCTTCTGTTTTCAGTTTGTTTTTCAACGCGACCAATTCACGGTTCAGACGGAACGGAAGTTCAGTACTGATGTACATGGATTGTGTGTTGTATGCGTTGGTAACTGGAGTCAAGCTGAATTCATACGATTCAACGAAACCATCACTGTAACCAAATGGAAGTTCTTTCTTACCTTTCCATTGTTGCAATTGTTTATCCAGGTAATCCAGAATCGTGGAATCTTCATATTGTGTCAACGTTGTTGTGATGTCGCCGATGAACTCGGAAACCAGATCAATGTTGAGCAATGCGCGGAAGTCTTTCACACGTTCAATTGTTACACCGGTATTGATGCGAGTTTGTTCTGGAATGATCCATTCCATTGTTTTACGTTCTCTATCCAGATCGATAGATTGAACGTTGTTTTCATTGGACAAGTGTCCACCGAATTGTACTTCAGTGATTTTACCACCGGATACGGATACAGATACTTTACCTGCGTATTGATCCACTTGACCGGAAATGATATCTTCTACTTTAGTACCGTCTTCGTTTTCAGCAGTTACACGAGCCATGAAGCTATTGTCTGCTGCTGTGTTCGGTTTGATTTCCAGACCGTCAATTACTTTGATCTGTTCTGTACCGTCAGTTTTCTTAGTTTTGATTTTTACTGCTCTGATATGGAAGTCGAAGCCCAGTGTATCGCGAGTTTGCATTGTACCACCGGACAATTCCAAGATACCCAGATCCATAGTTGGTACAGGGTAGAAGCTACCTTCAATAGGTTTGCCCATACCTTGAGCCATGATTTCTTTGTATTTGTCATTGTAGAATACTTCCGGAATGTAGTACTTATTGCCGTCGCGATCTTTCAGGAACTTACGTTCGAATTGAGCTTTAACGATTGGTTTTGTTGGAACTTCTGTCATCACGATATCTTTCGCATGACATTCCAACCAGTTCTTTTTCAGAACGGGAAGAGTAATACCTACGACTGGTGAAAGCTGGAACACACTGGACTCACGGACCATTTCATCTGCGGTATTTTCAAACAGTTGTTCCATTTTGCTTGGAAGCATGTCGTAGTACTTATCGCCAAAATGACCTTCTTGAACAACATCACCGAGCAATTGTTGTTTGTAGTCCTCTCTTACTTGAGGAACCTTGAGGATTTTGGTAATATCGGACATAACGTCCAAACTGTATTGGCTGCTGATACTTTCGGAGATGTTGATCACGTTTTGGTAGAAGTCCTGAGCGCGATCCTGCGTAAAGGAACCAACCGTGTTGTTATACTCATTATGTTGTGCATCGTATTGCGACATTGTGGTGCACATCCTTCCTTTAATTTTTTATATACATGTTTTGTTACTTAGTATCGAAAACTTGTATTTTTTTCAGCATTTCTACATTGATTTTTAGAGCCTCGATGAAATAGTTATATTTATACATATTTTGCACATACTTATTTTTTGAGAAGCTGAACACAATATAGTCATATACGATATCACTCAACCGTGTAATGTTATACGTAACCTGACTGATGATCTTATTTACAACAATATTATCTCGACTAGCGTCGTTTAGAGTTGTAATAATATCTTGGATTGAATAATACATGCGAACAAGATCATTCAGTAGAATGCGGGTTCGCTCTTTATCTACGTCAGTTTCATCAGGTGGTGTATCTTCAGTAGTCGAATCTGCATCTGCTGTCGCATCTGGGGTATCGCCATCTGAAGTATAATCATTAGCGTCATCCGTTGTGTCCGTGTCTGTTCCGTCATCAGGACCATCAGGATCAATATCGGTGTCTGTTTCGTCATCCGAAGTATAATCATTCGCATCTTCGGTATCATCTGTATCGGTAGTATCATCGGTAGCATCTGTATCTGTTACTGTACTATCATCTGCGGTTGTATCCGCGTCTGCATCTGGAGCTTCTCCACTGGTATAGTCAGTTGCTGTACCCGCTTTTGTTTTTGGTGGATCGCCTTCAGCTTCACGTATAATATGATAAAAGGACATATACATTCTCCTTTCTATACTGACATGCGATATTGAATTCGACGAAGATCTCCTTCGAGTCGTTGTTTAATACGCATCAATTGATATTTCTTCTGTTTATCACCCGCACCTCGGGCATCCTCAATTTTTTCATTCACGAGTTGTAGTTCATTCTCCAATTCATTCAGAATACGTTTACGTGCATCATTATCCAATTTTGCATCTGTAGCGACAGAAGTTAAAAATGCTAAAGCACCCAATGCTGGATGTACTAATGTTGCTAAACCTGTAGTCGTTGCCAATTTAAGCAATCTATAGATTTTGACTTTGAATCCACCTGCAAGAATCTTATTTCTCCGTTCAGCCTGATCCATATCTTTTAATTTACCAAAAGTGTTATTGATCAACGCATCGATATTACCTGGTATCTTCTTAGCGACAACAGTTACTCGCTTAGCGTTATCTGCCGATTTACGCGCAGCTATTGTCATAGCATGTGTAGCCTTATCTCCTACCCGAGCTGCTTTCCGAAGAGCATTATTTACAGGTCCGAGTTTTTCTACAAGAATATCATATTGATGACTGATTCTCATCAATTCATGTAACGTTTCAAGCTGAATATCTTCAGATTCATCCATGAAACATTCGACCAGCTTCTCACCAAATTCATATTCGCATAGTATCTTTTCGATATGATCGCAATAACCATTTTCCCATGGATCACTAGGATTAATGACGTCCATATCTTCGTCTGCACCAACAACTGGTTCCATGGTCATTACATTCTCATGGACAGCTTCTTTTTTCTTGAGTTTTTCAGCTTTCTTTCTAAGCTTGTCTTGGATACCCTCAAGTGCTGTAATTGTTTGGCGGATGTGCAAACGTCTGGTCTTAGATCCATCGATGAAATTCTTTACAGCAATATCTTTAGCCCATTTATCTTCGTTCTTCTTCAATGTAGAAATCGCTTTATCAATTTCCTTAATTGTAGATTCAATCTCTTGGGTCGTTTTTGCAGCTTTAACCATCGAACGAATTTGTTTCACCGGTTTAGTTAATTTATCATTAAAACTTTCACCGTTGACTTTTTTAGTTGTATCTTGGATAGTAATGTAGTTAACAATTTCACCCAATGCTATACTGATAACCTTTTCTTTAAACGTTAGGCTACTTTTATAGTCCTTAGCATTTTGATAGTGCTGCTTAAACGTTTTCCATGATTCTTGTACAACATCAGGTTCTTCAAACAAATGAGCTATGGCTTGTTCTAACACAGCCTCTTTTTGTTTTTGGAGATTAGCTATTGTACTTTCTTTTAATGCATTTGTATTGGATCGGGTACTCATCTCTTTCCACAGATCATCCGATATTTGATTTAAAGCGGAAATATGATCTTGATTGTCATAGCCTTCTGTAACCTTACGATGAATATACGTATCCAGTTTTTGATGTTGAGCTTGTAACTCTTCAAACTGAATCGATTCGGTGACATACACTTCACTCATGAATGTGGCACCTCGTGTAGGTTCAGAAAAAATAAGATGCGAGTTCTCCAAGATATCATGTATGTCCTGATGTCTCAGAAATTCAATAAAGTTCGCTACGTTAACAGGCGTGTAGGACTCTACCATCTTCTGAAATTCAACTGCAATTTTTGACATGAATAACCCTCCTATGAAACAAAGTATTACGTAATTGTTTCCTTGAAAGAAATAAAGAGTTCTTAATAGACCTACATCAAAACAATACTCTAAAAGCAGAGAAAAGGAGTGAACGATATGCCACGTGAAGAATTAGTAGCATGTATGATTATGGAATCCGTCGGTGAACCTACACGTCCAAAGAACGTGGAAGTTTTCGACAAAGGAGGTTTGTTCTACCTTCGATTTGATACGGTATTGCAAGAATTTGATGCCTTGAATCGAAATAAAAGAATCTATGCAGGCACACCTATGCAACAATCCTTGAATGCTCCTCACTTGGTTGAATTGCGTGCCAAGAAAACATGGAAAGGTGAAGCTGGGCATCCATTGAGTAATGAATCTCAACGGATATTGACTATTGATCCTAAACTGACTTCCCATAAGATCAATAGCATTCAAGTTAATGGGAATATTCTTCATGGTCAAGTTGAGACCTTGGATGATAATGCTTATGGTACTCAATTTACGAAGAATATACTCCAAGGTATGGAACCTGCATTTAGTTTGCGTGCACTTGCACGGTTAACAAAACGTGGAGATGGTACTTCGTTGATGAATAGTCCTTGTCATATCGTCACTTATGACTGGGTTATTCTTCCGAGTCATGTGAAGGCATATCGAGATACCAGTAAACCTATTGAAAAGATTTATCAATCTATTCAAGCGGATGGTAATGTATTGACGGAGTCCAATGTAGCTATCGCTGTTATGGAAAGTCAAGTTAAAGATTTTATTGCCATGGAATCCCATAATGTTAAATTGGTTTCTAGTGTTTATGAAGTTGCAATGGAATCCATGCAATTAAGTGCTAATGGAGATCATGTGATCTTACGTGAAGGATCGAACACGTACCAAGTAAAAATTGAAGACCATATTAAACGTGAAACTTCTCGGTACATGAGTAAATTTATGTAAGTATATAGGGAAGAGCATTCGCTCTTCCTCTATTTTGACAAAAAAATAAAGGGTGTGATGATATGCTGAATCAAAGTGAATTCTTAACATCTATTAAAATGGACTTGGGCCTCTATGGATTAACATTACCATTTGAAGATGTCAATGATACTATCATGCAAACAATCCGGCTGAAAACCATTCCCACCTTTAGTATTTTCATCCCTGAAAAGATGAGATTGGATATGGATTTAGCTACAATGAAAAAAATAAAGAATAATTACGAAGAATCCATTTATCAATTACCGGATGTATTTGGAGATCGTAAAATCATATCCATTATAAACGTGGAGCAACGAAATAATTTATTGGGTAGTACCTTTGAAGGTCCATTATATAATGGAGGCATTGATTTATATCATGCTGCGCTCATGGGTCAGGCTAATATGAATCTATTTTCAACGATTGCCCCTCCGTTTACATTCCGATTTGAACAGCCGAATAAATTGTATTTATACAACACAAATACGATGACAAATAACGTAACAATCGATTTCGCATTGGAACACATGCCTAATCTATCAACTATCAAAAATACAACCTGGGAAAGTTTCATGGAGCTTGCTGTCATCGATGTCAAAAAATTTATGTATAATACGCTCAAACACTATAAAGATATCCAAAGTGCCTTTGGTACTATCACTTTAAAAATAGATGATTGGGAGAATGCGGATTCTGAACGTAAAGAACTCATTGAACGATGGAAAGATGTATACCATCTTGATCTTCCTGCATATGTCATTGTATAAAAACAAAAAAATAGATCCATACCTAGAATTATATCTAGGTATGGATCTATTTACAGCCTTTGGACATGAGGGGTTAGGCTTACTACTTTGTTAGTCCTTTTTTAATTTTTTATCATCATATTTTAATTCCACTAACTGGACACATTTACCTTTTTTGAACACAGGTAATCTTTTCTTATACATATTCACAGCTACAGGAAATCCTTCATCGATTAATTCAATATGGAATGTAAACTTATCAGGGGCATATTCACGCAATCGACCTGACATCTGACTTGCTGATGTAGGTGAGGAATACTGTTCTGTTACAATGTTAAAACGTAGACCTGGAATATCCGATCCTGTTCCTAATGACTTAGGTGTAGACAAAATAATATCAGCGCCTAATGCATTTCTCTTTTCTTCATCACTTACCGTTGAATTATATTTCCCAATTGTCCGTTCACTATTCAAATTCTTCTGCAAGTAATCATACACTTGATCAATCGCATCGTTTTTGGAAAATAGAATCAAAATTTTTCCTTCCTGATCCGATATATAATCTAACACATACTGAATTACCTTATAGAATAAAGGTTGTTGTAATTCATAGTCAATATATCGATTTCGGTCAAACCCATGTCTCCCTTTAATTAATGCTTGAGTCTGAAAATCTGGTCGGGTATTAAATTTAACAGCCATATATACAATATGCTTCCGTTTTTCGTCCCTTGTTTCCTTACCAAACATCGGTATGTTTTTAAAACACATACTGAATACTTTATCTTCTCGATAATCTGATCGTTGAAACGTAGCTGTTAAATAAATTGTCTTTTTGACATTTGTATACAAATCAGTCTTCATAAGATTATCAAATTCCAAATGAGCTTCATCGAATACTTTCACACCTACTTTTAATTTCTCAAATAATTCAGTTATCGCCATCCATCCTTCTTTCTTTGCATAACTCTGAATCGATCGATGATTAATCAGGTAGACTTTATACGGTAACTTCTTCATCTTTAATAGTTTCTTAATTGTCGCGCTTCCATCAATATTACAAATAGACTCGTCGTCTAAATCGGTCATCTTCAACATGGACGATTTCCATTGCTCTTTAATATTATCGTTATGAGTGATCACAATTGCTTTCATACGATAAAATGATAAGGCTGCAATAAGACAGTAGGTCTTACCGTCACCTGTGTCAAGATCTAGTGTCAATTGAGAATATTTCTTAGTGTATTCAAAGTCTCCTTCGCCTAAAAGGTAGGAGATTGATTTACGTTGAATATCAGATCTCGGCTCCACCTTCAATCGAATAGATGCCGGATCATAGTTATTTGGAGTCTTTTCAATCTGTAATGGCAATTGAAATTCCCGTTCAATATAATTTAAATCTAGTCCTCTAGGTAATCGAAGTTCACGTTGTTCTTCATCATAATGAAAACCAACCTCATCAAAACGAAAATAACTTTTATTCCATACGGACAAAATCCGTTCTATTTTTTCATTATCTCCCTTATCATAGTTAGGGATAACAATTGACGAATGTTTTACATGAATAACATCCTTAGACATAAAAATCACCTCATTAAATGTTTGATTCTTATGTAAAGGTTGATAAAAACATGAAAAAAAATAAAGATCTAATCTATAAGAAATAGAGAGATAACCTTTAGGTTATCTCTCTTATTATATTAATTTAATTTATCTTTAAATTCTCCTCTGAATTCTTCAGATAGAGTTTGTCTATATGAAATACCTTCCCAATATACTTTATCTTTGAATTCACGGATAAAATCTTCAGATAGAGTTTGTCTATATGAAATACCATACCAGTCCACTTTATCCTTAAACTCCCGAATAAAATCCTCGGAGAGAGTTTGCTTCCATGAAATCTCTTCCCAATCTACGTTATCAGGATTCTTTCTAATCTCTTCAATATCTAACATATTAACTCCTCCTATTAATTATTTAATTTATCTTTAAATTCTTCAATGAATTCTTCTGATAATTCCTGACGTTTCAAAATGAATTTCCAATCTACTTTATCCTGAAACTCTCTAATAAATTCTTCCGATAAAGTTTGATGAGATGATATCCATTCCCATTTTAATTTATCTTTAAATTCTCTAATGAAATCTTCAGAGAGTTTTTGACTTCCAGATATATAGTGCCATCTTATTTTATCTTTAAACTCTCTAATAAAATCCTCTGAGAGTTTTTGATCAATAGATATCCACCCCCAATCCACTTTATCCTTAAATTCCCTAATAAAATTCTCTGATAGTCTTTGATCACATGAGATAAGTCCCCAAGTCACCTTATCTTGAAATTCCCTGATGAAGTCTTCTGACAAGGTTTGTTTCCATGAAATCACTTCCCAATCTACTTTATCCTGAAATTCTTTAATGAAATCCTCTGATAATGTTTGATTATAAGATATACCCAACCAATGTACTCTATCTTTAAATTCCCTAATGAAATCCTCTGATAATTTCTGTCGGTCAGAAATGGATTTCCAATTTACACTATCAGGATTCTTTCTAATCTCTTCAATGTTTAACATAATGATACCTCCGGTATGGTTTAGTATTTTTATCCTCTTTTAGTCATTCGATACAATGAATATTTATGAAAGTTTGCATCATACAGAGTAAATAGCTCCTGAACCGGATGATTTGAGTCTAACATTCTCGTGTCAATAGCTGAAATCATCAATCGTCCAACTTCAGGTTTTATATACGTCTTATCTGTAGAAAATTTACTTAGTATTTTATCATATACATAATCTTTATCATAAGTAAATTTTTCATAGAAATATGTCAGATATTTCTCAATATCCGAATATGTGTATTTTACAGGTGTGTCTAATTCATTTCGAATATAATTCATTTGTCTAATATGAGAAATCACTTCAGTTTCTCTATGTTTTTTCTTAATCATTAAGTCGATAGTTGGGATGAATTCGCCTCCTGAAAATCCCAATGTCTCGCCATCTTCAAGAGAGATGCCCCACAATGCAGCAGCTATTGCCATTAACTCACCGTATCCAATTTTTTCTCCAATTTTCTTTACTTCTTCAATCTTAGATTTGTTATCCATCGAAAGTCCTCCTCTTATTAGATACAGTGATAATATATATTTTAAAAACTACGTAATAGTTGTTATGAAAATAAAAAAAGAATGGAATAAGGATCATCCCATTCTTTTCATCTCAATCAATCCTTTTTGATATAGTCCAATACATTTATTTTTGTACCAGAGGTTACAATAAATTTTCGAGTACCCAAATAATCATAATAGATGAAAAAGTTTCCTTCTAATGTTGGTAGAATCCAGTTATATGGACTGCTGTGCTGTGATTGTAATAATGTACTAATGAATGGATAGTCTTTAGCAACATCTTCTTCAAACGTGTCGAAATCAAACAATCCCTTATGCAAATCCGTGATAAAAGACTGGATGATATCTTTATCAGATGGTACTACAGGTGTCTTTTCCATTTTTTCTGGATGTTCTAATTCCTGTATTCGTTTCCATAACGCTTGATTTGAGAACTCCACTTTTTCGGTTACTTCTTCCCCAAACCATGAAGGAACTTTGAATGATTTCGCTTTCTTTACAGATGGAAACTCAATTTCAACGATTCGGATGATGCCATGTTCAGTATTCATGATCTCATCCATTTCATAAACAGTTCCTTTAAATTTAAAATCTTTACGGTACTTAATCAAAGGAGATGCATCTGTGATTGCGAAAAGTTTATTATATGTGGAAGCATTAATTGTCCACTTAAATTCATCCCGTTTTAAACCTGATCCCTTCTTCAATGTCATGCTATATTTTTCTTTACCACTTTCTTCGATGATTTGACGGATACGGATTTCCTCATCGCCGATAACCATATAGGTTTGGTAAATTTGACGAAGATTACTGAAGGTAATATCACTTGGGATTTCATTAATAATAAACTTTCTTTCGATTTCTGCTGGCATATAAAACATCTCCCTTAATTAGTTTAGTGTATTTTTAATTTGTTTTATTAAGATTACTTCCGAGATATCTGTTGAAATTCATTATATAAACGATAATATTTGTGGACCTTTTTAGGATCAATCACCTCCATATCAGATCCATCATATATCCCTCGTTGTAGGATATCGGTAATATAGTCCTTCAAATCGTCTGATAAGGATGTCGTTATGCGGTTAGTAGTTAACTCATACAGGTACCCTGGTATTTTATAGTTTGCCAATGTCTGTAGATCATGTTCTTTTATAGAAGTGTAAATATACTTTCGAATAAATTTCACTACATCATAACCATCCATACCACCTAGGACATTCAATACAACGAGTATACAATCGATCCATTTAATAACATTTCTAATATTATCGATATTAAAGGTTTTATCATTAGCTATCGTAATATTAATGAATTTCGGTAATTTCTTACTCGCATATTCTATAACATCTTCGTTATCATAGTAATTTTGTAGGTAAGAATTAATAAATTCTTTTTCCACCTTGGCGAGCACCTCAAGTAGTTTATTCAACTGAGTAGTCAATACGCCTATTTCATCTATGGTTATTACGAAGAGCATATCCTCACTTTGTCCAGACCCTCTTGACATACTTTCTTTGATCACTGTTGCGATGTCCTTAGTATTTATAGTCTTAGCAAGAGAAATAAAGTCGGGATCATTGATAATTCCAAAACCCTCTGATAATCTGGCAATTAATTTGGTATTACCGAGAGTTGCAAAATTAGATGCCATTTTTGGTGTTAACTTATACGTTTTAGTGCTCATTCTGAATTCCTCCAAATAATAGTATAGTATATGTGAACATGGTTTTACCCACAGATCAACCGAATAATTTTTGGTTTTTGTAAATTTAATGCAATTAGCATTGCTGTATAACTCCATATATAAAGTCGGATATCCTTCAATACATTCTTGATGGAATCCGATACAAAACTCACTTGCAGTCGAACACTCTTTCCTTTAGCTGCTTCGGATGTGAATGCTTTCATGTCTCGCTTATACTCTGCTTCAGCAATAACTAACGCTGCACGTAAATAGTTGCGTATCAATCGGTATAAGTACAAGACATCTTTCGTGAGATCCTCCAACTGTTGTACTTCTTCAGATGATAATTCTACGCTGGGATCGATACTTACATCATTAATAATACGTGCAACAAGACGTTTCCGTTTTTGTGCCTTCTCATTAATTTCACGTGCAAGAGTTCTTAACTCTTCGGCGTGATCCGATCTGAAACAACTATCGTGTTCGTTCGTGCATCCGCAAATGTCAGTTATGTAATATACCATATCGGATTGAATTTCACATTCGATAGCTTCCATGGTATCCCGATGTAATCCCAATCTCCAGCGGTTTTCTTTCATTTTGAACATATCCTCCTATTGAGTGAATAAATGTAGAAATGCATACAATTCAAAGTGACTTTGAACGTCAAAGGAAAATTTATGTGCATTAATAGAGTACGGTTCGTACAGATAGTGATTCCCAAAATTAATTCGTTCAAATTGATTTAACTCGGTAATTACACGACACATAATACTCGGCGCTTTATTTGCCACTCGATCCATACTATTGACACTTACAAGCCAGCGCTTACCTGTAAAGAATAGATATATTGACAAATTTGACTTGCGTTGAAGATCAATTAAATACAAAGGTCTGAATAGTAAGTATGAATTGGCCCGATAAATGACACGTAGACTTAAATCTATTTTTAAGGGCATGCATATTTCAAAAACCAATATATTTGTTAACTTGATTAACGATTCTCGAATTGTGTGATCATAATGCTCTGCATATTGGTGATCCCATACATGCGGTAATAATACATGTATAGTTTCTCGTAATTCGACATCCGTGACGCTCCGACGGGTAATGGCTAATTCGGAAATATTATTGCTATAGAACCAACGAATTACATTTAAATCGTCTTCATTACCATGTTTAACATACTGATGAATAATGTTAAATGCCATGTTATGAGCAATAGGACGGCTGTATATAGAATTAGTCACGATACGTTCTTCCAATTCAATACAACATTGCTCAAATAATCCAGAACGAATTCGGGTCAATACGTCTTTTACAACATGAACGGGAACTCCTATTGATTGTGCCAAAGATGTCATGGTTGGTGATGTAGCCGAAATAAAAGCAAAATCAATAATTTTTGTTACATTGGATCTACACACATCATTCAACTGACACTGGATCGCATGGTCTAGAATATGACTGTCATTCATTCCCAGATCGTTCAATATGAACATAACTCGTTGCACTTCATTCATCGTAGGGTAACCCGGATGAATTTTTCTACTGATTGCAACCATGTCAATACCTCCATGTTAGTGTAGTAAAAATTTGGTTCATTAAAGTTATAATATATATTTAGATAGCATAAAAATACTAAAAAAAAATAATAGACGTTAATTCGTCTATTATTTTTTGTTTTCTAAGGTCGATCACGGAAGAAATGATCGATGAATGAAGGTTCAACTTTCTTAAATGTCAATGGGTTAATCAATTGACGATTTAAGTCTTGGAACGACAGACTAATTAACACCGACGGGTGACGACGTAACGCTGAAGATATCGTCATGATTTGATATTCTGCGGCATCGCCATACTTACGGAAATTAGGTCTTTCCAATACTTTATCTGCGGATCGAATCAATGGTCGAATGATAACTTCACCATGAATCGAATCGGATGGAATTCCTGATTCGATCAACAAGTCCAACATACGTTGTGCCATTTCATCTACAGTGGAGCAATTTTCGTGTGTGGCTTTATTCATAAGGTCCATGATACTATATAGCGGTTTCGTCAATTCATTATTGGAAATCTCAACTGCAAAGATACCTTCGTCATCAGGAATTTTACTCATATCAATTTCATAATATTCTTTATTTCCCCGATCCTTTTTCATTAATTCATTGAGTATAGTTGTAATATAGAGTTCCTTCCCACTCAATTCTTGAAACTCTGTTATCTCTCCTGTTCGATTGTCCTTAATATGAAGAAGTTCAACATAGCTGTTGAATTCTACATCATCGAATGCATCGATATGTTGCACGTTATCTTTAATCAATATCAAACTATACTTGGAAATATCAATATCATCATTCGTACTATTCATTTGAATTTCATTTGCACTCAATGTGAAAAAGTCATAGAATGCATCATTAAATTCAATTGGAACGGACTGGGTCGTCAATAAGTGTTTCGATGATAGAATCCGTTGTGATAATGGATTCGTAATTTCTGTTCCTGCAAATCCACCTACAGATTCCAAGTCTTTATTCGTATGATATAGATTACCATAGCACGTTTTGCATATATCTTTCGATGCACATGTGATCGGGGTTCGCAATAAAATATCATGCCCAATAAGATATTTTTCATCCCCACGTATATTCATATACGTTCGACCTGCGGGTAATCTATAATTACGACCTTTTAGTCTGCGCAAATGTTCAGCTGACTTAATTGCAATTTGAATCGGATGTAGCGTCCCACAATCGTGTACTGTCTTGCTTAATTTAACATCTGATGATAATAACATCGTCATCCGTGAGAAATAACCAGAACGTCCCATTTGGGTTTTGTTCATAATCGCAGATTTCCGACCTTTGGTACTATCCAAATAATAATTCGTTACATTGGATAAACCACCGACGATGAAGTTTGCATTGATCGGAATAGGAACTGTAATGCCGTCCAAGTCAGGAGTCATTCCGCTATTTACTGCGAATTCTTTATATTGCTCTTTCTTAATCCCAGTTTCAGCTCGAATAATTGGACGAAGAAGATTCTCTTCCGTTCCTAAGATGTTAAATTGCTCATTGGTCAATTCTTTCAAATAATCCTCAACTTCATGAGGTTGCATATTTTCATCAATCTTCGTATGGAGAATCTCATCAAATCGTTGATTTTTATTAGCCATATCGATAAATACTTCCATATTGATTGATAAGCCTAAGATGATATTGAAATCTGTTGGAATCCGGGCCAGTTGATCTAACGAAGATGCAATAGTTGTATTCAACTTCCGGTTTCCTATTTCACTTCGAAACGGAATAATGATTTGATTATCGATATAAGCTTTGATCGTTCTAGATGATACTTTCGTCGCATCAATAATATAGGTTGCATCTATTCGATCATATGTGCCCATTCGAACCATCATTTCCCACAGCATAGCATTAATGACAAAGTGGCGAAGTTGTAAACTATGAATAACATCATCATCTGTATCAAAGAACTTAAAATGAACCGGACATGTCCGAAGTTCAGTATATTCAAACCCTTGTTTCAGGTAATCATAATGTGTTTCAATCATAGCTTTAAACTCTTTAGTGGTATCCGTGTACTTCTCTACAATTAATATTCGGTTCGTTAATTTTCGAATAATGTCCTGTACGTCCTCAGGGATTTCTACTATCACTCTCATCAATCCTTTCCTAAGACCTCTATGGTTTTGTTACTAAGATAATAAAGTTGAATCTATAACAAGAAATATGTAATTCAACTACTTACATAATATATAAATATACTTTAAATCGAAAGGCAGGATCATAGAAAAATGATGAACGTATGGATTATTTATGCCAGTCATACTGACGGTTCGGTTATTGAAATTATTCGAGATGGGAAGGAACTACAATCTACTATTGAACTTGACAATGTTATTCTCATTGATGAAGATTATTTTAGCATCAAAAACATCATTAAAGTATGTCAACCTAGTCTTACACCTGCACGATTAACTTATGTAGTAGAAGTTATTGAAATTGCTCCTATTCTTAGAGAAGACGTTCGAGCACAATTATAGATAAATTAAGATATATATTATTAATGCATCTACTACAAGGAGGAATTAAATATGTACACAAATCCTATATTAAATGTTATAACAAATGAAGAGGGTCGGATTGATTGGCCTAAAGTAGTACAAATGATACCTAAGAAGATTGTACTTGACGATGATACTAAAGCATATACATTCACCTGGTTGTCCCTTTTAAATCTAGATGAATCATTTATTCGTGAACATGCAGTTGATTTTGAAATTGATGAATTGATCAGTCTCAATAAAATACCAGATGATATTTTCCCACAATTTATAGGCAGAATTGTACTATATATCATGAGAAATTCTTACCCTGAAGGTACAGATATGATTCATTGTATATTCAAAAAGTCATATAACGAAAAATCAATCAGAGAATTTACAGCACATCTTCTCAATCTTATTCATGATACTTATAGGGATGGAAACTTGCCTGATGAATCGATTGATATACTTAGTCATCTAATGCCTTACTTAAACGATCCTAGAATCGATAAACAGACTATCATTGGATTCGTTGAACTATTTGACAATGCTATTACTATATTTGATATACTTTCTGTCCGGGATGATATTGATTACAATGATATTATTAATCAATATAAGAAAAATCCAAATCTGTTTGATTCAGCAGTAACTGCACTGTGGTCATTTCACAGTTCATATAAGGAATCTAGTGGTACCGATGATTACGAACGAAATAAAACTAAATTTAATATCGTTTATCATATCATTGAACATATTATGAATAATGCAGATAAATGAAATAGAAAGAATACCTAGGATATCCTAGGTATTCTTTTTTTGTCTTACACTCGAACGCTGTTAAATTGTTTCTGCACGTTGGCAGCAGCTTTCTTAACAATGCCCGATTTGGAATTAGATGCTTTGCGAACGGTGTTGCGTGCACGACGCAAAGCTTCACTGTTGTATTTACGATTCAACTTGTCTTCCAAGTTGCGTTCCATACGCCATACTGTCAGCAGCTTTTTGAACAAAGGATCGTTCTTTTCTCCAGCAATTTGGAATACAGCCATACGTTGGGCATGGTTCAAACGGGCCTTCTTATCCAAACGCACAATGGATTTCTCCATCAACAGTTCTTCACGTTCTGCTTCTTGAACTTCAGCGTGACTTTCCAAGAAAGCTTCCAGTTCTTCAGATGAAGCAGATTCCATGATTGCAACCTCGATAATTTGGGAAGTTGCTTCCAATGAGATTTCGTTCTCTTGTTCAGTTTCTACACGACCTGTGTTTCCAATAATCATGAATGATCATCCTTCCTTCAGTTTTTACATAATTGTTTACGGCTATAAAACCTAACTGAATGGGAAATGAAATGTCTGAAAACAATTTTTTAATAATGTGTCTAAATATATATTATAAAGTTAAGAAAAATAAAGGAGGTTGTATATGCGACACTATAAAATATCATTGGCGTTATATCGAAAAGATTTTGAAAAATTGAAATCAGAAGTTATGAAAATAGAAGACAATGTTTTCACGTATAACCACACATGTAAAGTAAATATAGACGAAGATGTTGTGGTGACAGAATGGTATGATTACTCATGGAACACTGGAGAAAAGGACATACAACTTATTCATGATTTTATATACGATCTAGATTTTGAAGATTATAGACTATTGAGCATTGACGATAATGGATTAGAGGATCTAAATGAAGGTGGGTTAGCTAACATTTGGTTTATTCATAGTATCAGTAAAGATGAATCAGAGTACGTTGATTATTACCCAAATCGAATATATATCAGACTTGAATAGGAGGAGCCTAAATGGAAATTATTAAAAAGATAATAGCTTTTGATTACACCAATTGGAAAGGTGATACGTATTGGAGACGTGCATATATTGCTGATGTTATATGGGACTCTACGGAATATCATCCCGAGAAACAATTTCTTGCTGTCGCCTATGATATAGACAAACGTGAAGAACGGTTATTTGCAATTAAGGGTATGTCACAACTCGTTGAGAAACATATCACCATCACAGGCGATCATAAATATATTGAGTTTCTATTGAAACACAATACTAGATCAATGACCGAAGACGACGTGAAATCGTTCATGCGATACGTCGAATCTATGATGATGTCACATTCAGACTATAAACAAGACCAAGATCATACAAACTCCGATTCTATCATCATAAAGAGATCAGATGAAAAAATAATAACAATGAGGGAGTTTTTTATATGACTACGAACTATAAATATTCAGCAACTTTTATCATTTCTACTGTCACAATGGACCGATTGAAAGAAAGTGATGCGATTTCAGATCGTATGAAATCATTGATTCGTAAACCTGCATTGGAAGAACTATCCTTGGATCGACAACATATCTTCTTCAGAATAGTGGGTGTTGTTGAACAAGATATGTTAGGTATCCGGGAAGATTGGTCCATTTATGGCGAACTGTCAGATCTTATTGATGAGATTATATTCATTCAACAATCATTACGTACTAGACCGAAATACAGTATTAATATAAGTGTCACACCTAAAGGTGCTTTTACGAGTAATTTTACAATCAGACGAGGTCCACGTACATCGGCTAAAGATTTTAATTTTTCAAAAGCGCTTATTAATTCAATCAACTAAATAGATATTCCTAGGAGGAATTTATAGTGCCAAGTTTACAAATGTCTTTACTTATGACTCAAAGCATGTTTCACAATGTTAAATCACACAGTATGTTTAAAGATGTTAGTACGTTCGGTCTGTCCCCAGATAAAAAGAATGTATACATCCATAAAAACTGGGGTCCTAATGGTATGCCTAATGTTGCAACTACATTTATTAAACTAACTCACCTTAAAACTGAACTCCTAGAGTTCCTAAGATCCTTTGGAGAGTCTAATTATATCGTAGTTGTGCGATTGGTTGGTGGTATACATCGTGATGAAACCAGTATAGAAGGTTCTCTTGAAGATCCGATGATAAATATATCCATGAATGTTAATTTTGAAACTCGTAATTTAGAATACGCAAGTATCGTTAAATTGGATGAATCTGATCATGCTAAAGAATTGACATTACCTTACCCTATTAAAAGTGAGTATGACTATATTATTGTAGATTACAATTTAACTAGATCTAATTATTTAAGTATCAGTATCAGCGAGGAATCTGATGATGTGGATGAATTACAAACTGTTGTCAGCGTTGATCTTGATGAGAAGGGCGTACAAGAACTTGAGGACACAATTAAAAAATGGCGTGAAGCAAGGAAGGAAAGGGATGGGATTTTAGATTGACTATATTATACATGCGGGAATATTCCCGCATGTATTTTACTATGTTCCGATCAACTTTGATATAAGTACAAAGTGAAAGGAGTTTTATATTTGACAACGGAACTAAAAGATCATAAGTTTGTGAAAGATTGGGTAAAGCATCAGACCCGTATTTTTTTGAATATGTATCCGGAGATTGATAAGTCAGAATTAAAAGAGTATTTGCATAGTGTAGTTAAGGATCGTATTCGGAATCCTAAAGCAAAGTTACACAATAATCACAATCATAAAGAGATTGATATTGATCTATTAAGTTTAATCGACTGGTTTGATAACCTGAAACCAATCGCAGGTGGGTTCGGTGTATTCTTTAAGAATCAGAATCAAGCTATTAACCCGGCAGCGGTCATGTTGGATAAATTCATGAAGATGCGTAAAAAGTATAAAGGAAGACTTCATGAATTTTTAGAAGGTTCTTATGAATATAAGACATATGATCGATATCAGTTGACTGAAAAAACGAACACAAATGCCTTTTATGGCTGTAGTGGAGCCGCGTCATCGAATTTTTATAACTTATACACAGCAGCAAGTACAACAGCAGCTGGTCAATCATTAATTAGTACAACACAACAGGCATTCGAAGCGTTTCTGGCTAACAATAATCCATTTCAGGATTTAGATGACTGTATGAATTTCATGGAAAATGTAAGGAAAGAAAAATATGTATTGGACGAAGATTTTCTACCTAATATCCAGGTAGAGAAATTGTTTAGTCGTTTGAAGGGAATGTTTCTTGAATATAAAGATGAGTATGGGCGAATTATATCAACATACTTGAATCGGCAAAATCAAAAAACAATCAATCGACTATATTTTAAAAATAATATTTATACATTCTCAGCAATTCCTAAGATTCGTCATAAATTAGATGATATCATGATGAATGTAGAAGAGTTCAAAAATCCCGGTAAAGTACCATCTTCTATTAAAGATAAAATAGAAGATCTATGGGATTACTATAAGGACTTTGTATTCTATAATCATTCACCGTTCGATCGCATCAACCGTTTATTCACATATAAGCGTAAGAATGTAGTTACCGTGGATACTGACTCTAATATGCTCAACTTAAATCCATGGGTAACCTTTATGTATAAGTATGTGATATCGGTAAATGATGATTTGGTTGAACGAGATCCAAATGAACTTCGCTTTATTTGTATTAATATCATGTGTTATATGATCACAGAAATGGTTACATCGGTATTGCAACGATACACTAAAGATGCAAACATTCCGAAAGAGTTCCGTGGTGGTGTAAACATGAAGAACGAATTCTTGTTTACACGCATTGTACTATCCGGTGTGAAGAAAAGATATGCAAGTAGTGTGCGATTACGGGAAGGAATGGAGATCTATCCGGAGAAGATTGATGCTAAAGGGTATGACTTCATTAAATCAACAACGCGAGAAGAAACCAAATCTTATTTTATGGATATATTGAAGAAGGAGATTTTACATGCAGATCATATTGATATTCCGAAGATTCTACGTTTGTTGGAATCATTCGAGGATATTATCGTGGAATCTCTTCATAAAGGAGAAAAGAATTTCCTACTTCCTAAATCCGTAAAAGAACTGGCAGCATATGATGACCCAATGAGTGAACAAGGTGTTCGAGGTATCATGGTATGGAATAATGTGTATCCAGACCAACAAATTGAACTACCGGAGAAAATCGATATCATAAAAGTGAAGTTAGATACAATCGAAGATGCTGAGCCATTACAGCGTACACATCCTGAGATATATGACGTATTAGTACGTAAAGTATATGAGAATAAAGAACCCAAGATTGCAAAGAAAGGTGTATCTGTTATTGGTCTTCCTCGCAATGTACAGAAGATACCAGATTGGATATTACCATATATTGATTATGATACCATTACATCCGATAATCTGGATCGATTTGGATCAGTATTAGATGCGCTTGGTGTTCAAACTATTAAAGCATCGTCTCAAAAAGAATACTTTAGTAATGTATTAAAAATATAATAGAGAGAGGAATGCTGAATATTCAGCATTCCTTTTTATTAACCTAAGGGAGAGGAATAACATGGGGGAAATAGTAAATCAATACAAAAAAGTATTGGCAGGAGAATTGAATCGTTTTCCACTTCATACTTGGAGTTCATCTAACAGTAAGGAGATGTTTACCGATTGTTTTCGTCATATCGTTCGAGAATTGGGAATGCACAGAACTGATATACTACAAGTTAAACCAAATATATTCTTTAAGAAGTATAAATTGCATGGTGGGTATCAAAGGATATATGGTTATGACTACGTGGAAGCAGCCAGAAATACGTTTCCTGAACTAAATTTACTTATACATCAATTCGATGTCATACCAAATAAATATTGGGAAATTATTGGACTTATGTATTCTCTTCGCAATTTGTATGCGAAGCGACTTCGATGGGATAGGGAAGAAATAGTTACTAATACAAATAAACTTACATTCCAATCAAATGATTTACTACATTTATTATATACCAGTATAGATAATGATGATACATCAGCATTCTATTTTTTACAACGTAATATGAATATAGCATTTCCTGATTACAATTTCACACTCGATGAAATTGGAAAAATGTTTAATTGGTTAGATATCGTGGAATATAAGTATGATTTAGAATGGGTTAAATATATTGATGCAGTTTACCGTTGATGTTTATAATTAATTATTATCACATACACATAATAATAGAGATTAATAATATGATCTCTATTATTATTTTTTTGTATAAAAACGTATATTATAAAATATAAACACATAAACATGGGAATAAAGGTTGGGCGGGAGATGGGGAATTGCCGATAGGCCAAAAGGTTTAGAACACCCGTCCCGGAGGGACAACACACAGACAGAAAAGGGTTTAAAAAAGGGGTTGATCGGAGCGAGGAGCGGAAGGCGATCGAGAGAGGTAGGAAGTACAAGGGGTAGAAAGAAAGAGAAATCCGACAGGAAAGGGACCCGAAGAGGGGACCAACCCGGTAGGGGGATGACCCCCTACATGATGACGTGTTTACTAGATTTAATACATAACCGAATATATAAATAAAAGAGATGGTATAAATCACTCTTTTATTTATATATTATTATTTTATGTAATCCATAATATAAAATAAGGAGATTAAACATGAGGACATTAAGTAAGTTATGTATTCCTGTAGGATTTATGATTAGTTTATTTTTAGTTACGCGTTACTATGATGAGATTGGATGGTTATCTATTGTATTAGGAGTCGGGTCATTCTTCATATTTATACTATTATCTTACCTGTTATCTAAAGGAAGGAATTTGGAGGATTCGTCAGATACTACCGAGATATATTCTAGATCACATCCATTAAGATCATCTAGTGATATAGGAGTTTTATTGGGATATAGTGCAGAAGAAATTCTCAAACGTATTGATTATAAATTATTTGGTAATATATCACCTATCATGGTTAAACTTGAATTATTAGCATTAATCCATTATTCAATCTATCATGTAGCAACTCAATTATTAGGTAAGTCGTCATTACAGAAAGAAGTTATAATGACATCATTTATAGAATATATGGGTATGGAGGAAAGTATGATGCATATCTGTTTTGAGAGATCAAAGAAATATACATCATTTGAAAATGATAGAGAAACTTACCACGAGAATGTTGGGAAGCAATTCATCGCATATTGCAATACCGATGGTGGAGAAGATGCTGAATTGTATGCAGGAGAAGTATTTGCAGGATTGAATATGACTTTTAGAGATATCCTTATCCCTAAAATAAAAGAACTGCAATCACTTGCTACAAAATATGATGTTTAGATACAGTAAAGTATTACATAAGAGAACGGTGGATAAAACCGCTGTTCTTTTATTTACTATGATCCTTAAAAAAATATAACTAATGGAGGAATTAAACATGAAGGCAAAACATAAACCCTATGTTATTATAAAGCATAAAGGAATGAGTAGAAAGGAAAGACGTATTTTACGTAGATTGACAAATAAAAATTGGAGAGATATAACGTCGGATACGTCTCATGAACATAAGAAAGAGTTTAACAGATTGAATATCCGTCGTCAATATCGAGTAACACGTGCAAGAATAAGTAGCGGTAATAGATATATTGATTCTACCCATATATCTAAGGGACGACTTCAGATGTTTGATTCTTACATGAGACAAAGTGATCCAATGATAATTCTCCATCATGTCAAGAATAAAGATTCAGGTTACTCAATTCCTAATATGTTTCCTGAAAATTGGGGACAATGTAAGAATTAACTTGAATGAATAAATAATGAGAAAAGGATGATTATAAATGAAATCTGCATTGTCACTAAAAACTATACATTCGCATATTGCAAGTATTGAGAATTCTACTATCATTATGCGACGTAAAGGAATGAGTCGAAAAGAGAGACGTATTTTACGTAGATTAACAAATAAAAATTGGGAATTTGCAGTGTCGATTCGTGATGATAAGAAGGAATTTAAAAGATTAAACACTCGTCGACAATATCGAGTAACACGTGCAGTAGTAACTGGTGATAATAGATACATTGACGTTTCTAATATACCTATGAAATATATCCATATGTTAGAATATTCACCTCGAATATATGATTTGGCCGAGCGATTGGATTCTGGTGATTATAACTCATATAGAGAGATCAATGAAGAAATGATTGATCTTGCTAGAGGTTTAATTAACAAGAGTCGTCGTGTATCGGTAATGAATGAACAGGATACATTCAGGATGTTTAATTCTCATATGAAACAAAATGAACCTAAACCATTTATAATGTACTATGACCAAAAGGGGAATGTTTTAAATGTATAAAAATGTAAATTACACACAACCTGGATCAATAAGTCCTATTTGTTGGAAACCTGAATATTATAGTGATCGGCAGATTCCATTAGTTACACAAGAATTGATGACGTATGATGCGATTACGTATTTCCCGATGTTGACAGTTGAAAATTGGGAAAAATGGTATAGATTATTTATCATTCATACAGATGGGAGAGTTGAAAGTTTAATTGAGCTTGATGAGCCTGATTATGGCACATCTTTTGTTGATCATAGTTTTAATCCATCTGCATTTCACAATACTGCAAAAAGATTAGGACTTCTATATGATAATCGAACGTTTGCGATGATATGTGAACGATGGGTTGAAGATGCATTGGATGACGATTGGACAAAATTACATCTATACTTACCTAAAGGAGATAAATAATATGAATTTTCATGATAAGGTATTTGAAGCAGTTAAGAACACATTTAAAGATTGGATCGATGGAACTGAAGATAAACCATATAATATTAAATTCAATATTATTGATATGGCTGATTTATCTTTAAAAAAATACGGTGGCGCAAAATTTAATTTCTCGCATCGGAAAGAAACCTTCGGAGCCACAATCAGTATTGTAAAAGATGTGAAGACGTATTGTGGAAATAATTTCATGGACCGTTCGAGCGAATTTGTGAGCACATATAATATTATTCCATCTATATATACACATTTTATATTTACACTATTACATGAAATTGGTCACTTAAAACTTATGGATGGATTTATAAGATCAAATTTAGTTTCTGGTTTTAAGGGAGCTTCCCAAATTCCCGGAATGATAGCAGTCACAATGGCTCCAAGTGAAGAGTCTCTACGTACATTTAAGGAAACTACAAATGTATTGTTACATCAAGCGTTAGATGGTTGGGAAGGATATGCTGATAATTTCGCATTAAAAAATTTCAAAAAGATATATGATCAAGTAAAAGAATATATTCCAGAAGGAGGTAAGTAAATGAGATATGTAATTACTAGACACAAAGGTATGACACGTAGAGAAAGACGGATACTTAGAAGAGTATCTCGTGATGTAGGTAAAAAAGTAACTTGTGTTGGATATACTAATGAAAGAGGTCTTATCATTAAACGTGATTTAAGTAGCGCATCATTTGAAGAAAGAACGATGTTTAATCGATTTATGGTTTTAAATATCAATAGTTCTTATGGGAAATCTAGGAACAATCTACACCGAGATAAATAATTTATAAGGATTAAGTTCTATTTTTCAATCTACCTTATACTAAATATACAATGAATATGGGAGAGTGTTAGTATGCAAACAAATCAAATGATAGTATCCGAGGAAGTCATCGTACAGAAAGAAGCTAAACCGAATTTACTCCAACGGACTGTTATTGGAGTGAGGAATCGTTTGTTTACTATAGATCAAAGAAATCAATTATCGGTCGATGAGAAAGTTGATCGTTATCGCGAATCTTTATTACGACAAGTTGAATTTGCAAAAAATGATTATCTGCAAAAGGAACGTGTATACGAAACATTGATGAATCATGCTATTATGGATGAGGGACCGCAAGAAGAAATGATCGAATCGGCATATCGGTCCTTGAATCTATCGATCATGATTTATGAACATTTGCGTGAGAAAGTCAAACTAATGTATATTCATTCGGATTGGAGATATACAGATAGTATCCAAGTTCTTTATCAACATAACGAAAATAAAGTAGGATAAAGAACTTGGAGGGATTGTGAATGAACGAAAAACACGAGTGTAGCGGATTAAATGATATGTCATATTTGGACATTGAAGTAACCACAGATATTAGTGACGATGTCATTGAATGGTGGTTATCTTTGGACGGGAATCATTGCACAATAAATTATTGTCCAATGGGTGGAGAAAAATTATCTTCTATTCATATCATTCAAGGAAACCAGGGGGATTAAAATGAAAAAATATATAGGTAATATAACTTTAATTATTACGATGATTATATTAACATCATGTAATTCAGCACAATATGCATGGGGAGATATAAAGAGCAAGTTGGATGGTCGGCAAGCCACTATTGAGACCTTTGATGAAGATAGTCAGTTGATTGACCATATTGAAGGAAAATCAGTAGATATTTCGACTGAAGATGCATTTAGCACGTCAGATAAAGATGGGAACACCGTGAATAAATCCGGTGTTCTTAATATTGTCATTGGTGGGAAACAAATGCTTCATGTTGGAAGTAGTTTAATCCTACGTGAAAGTGGATTAACTGATCGATTCAGAGAGTTTACTCAACGTGTGGACATCAAGAATTTCGATAATTCTACACCAATCGTTTCTAGAATGGTTAATGATTTTAAGAATGTGACGACGGGTGGAAATAAACTTCTTTTGATTCGCTCACAATCGGGAACACCATTAGCCGCATATTCTGGAAATGACGTTTCTTTCTTCGCTACTGAAAGTGATAAAGCTACAGCATTCTTAATTGATGACAAGCTATTATTTGTATATCGTTGTGATTATACACTCTATGATACAGAGTTACTTAAATGATATCGGATATTTAAAAGGTATATTATATACTAAACGGAAAAAGGATGACATCGATGCATAACGATAATTCTATTGAAAAAACGATAGATCAAATCAAAGAGAGCTTACAACATCTAGACGAGCGAGAGAATAATCTTATCAAAGAGTTTCATACCAACTTAAAAGTTCTCAGTATGGAAAGATCGAGATTAGAAATATCATTACAAATGATATCCGGACTACCTATGGATAATGAATCTATAGATGGGCGTAATAATCGTAGTAAATATCATGATTTAGGACAGCATATTAAGGATATTTTTAATAATAGTAATGCTAATACTTTGACCGCGTTATATATTAGGGAACAGCTTGAGAATATGGGATATTCATGGAATCTTAATACTCAAAATGTATACGGGGCTTTTTATGCTGCATTAGATAGAAGTGATGTATTGAAAAAGGTTGGTCGGGGGTTATATGAACTCATAGATGTACCTGAAGGTAGTAATGACATTCATGATCAGAAAAATAAGAGATACCATAATAATTACAAGCATATTGCGTCAGATATTAAAGATATATTTACATCAATGGGAAAAGACACTTTATCATCATCATTAATCCGAGAGAAATTAGAGGAAAAAGGCTATGAGTGGAGAGAAGGTCATGTTGGGTCTTCTGCGTTTAATGCTGTGTTGACACGCAGTAATTCCGTTAAAAGAGTTAGACAAGGTATGTATGAACTGGTCGATAATGCGAAGGATGAGTAAAATTACACTCTATGATACAGAGTTACTTAAAAAAATAAGAGGTGATATGCGTGAAACATATACTATTTCAGTTCCCTGACAGTACAATGACATTAGATTTAGATAACGTGGTTGGTACTGTATATTCTAGATTCGACCAACAACTTACCGTTAGTAGAAAATTTAAATATCACTCGATTGAATTTAAACAAGGAGATGAATTTAAATTATTTAAAATGGCTGATAAAGAGTATGTACTACATGATTCTAATAAAGGCTGTATATTTTGTTATTATAGTATTGATAATGAAAACTTATGGACTGCATTCACACTTGATAAAAATGATGTAGATAAACGTCATATGATCGAAATTTATAATAATCCAGATCCAAATAAAGGAACCAAAACAATCCACTTTATGGATAGTGAGAGACATATGATATCAACTATACGGGGTATACAAACGCCATTAACACATGTACAAGGATCTGTCTGGAATAACAACACATGGATACCAATACCTGTAGATAACTAGGAGGAATATATCATGAAACTTAAACAAACTAAAACAGGTAGAGGATTCGGTGCAATTGAGTTTAGAGATCTAGGAAATCGAGAATGCACAATTCAAAAATCTTCATTAGCCACTGAAGATGCAATATGGTTCGGTATTAATGATGCTAATCCTCAAATCCTAGTTAACGGAAGATGGCAGCCCGCCGAATTCCATGAAGATACAGTATTTGATACTCGAATGCAACTCACTCAAGATCAAGTTATAGAGTTACTCCCTATATTACGACACTTTGCAGAGACGGGAGAAGTTAAGTTGCCTACTACAAGAAAAACAATTAATCTATTTGATGATACAAATTCATAAAAATAATTATAAAGTATAGCATTAAAAACACTATATTAAATACAAATACTGGAGGTTATTAACATGCAATTTGGAACCCAAAATAATAATACGAAAGAACAAAATACGAACACAAGAGGACCACAATTTATGAATAGAGATGGATTTTATCCATCTACTTTTGTTATGGGATATTGGAACGGATTGATTTCATTGAAATTCCATCCGGCACTTCCGGAAAAACAACAAACGGAATCTAAAATCTTTGATTATGATCAAGAGCTTCAAACATCATTGACGATGGAGAAAGCAACCATCTTGATCGAAGGAATTAAAAATAAAGTTATTCCAGCACTTGAGAAAGGAGAAGAGACATCAGTAGGTGTTCCTATTGGGAGTTCATCTTCTCTGATTTCAGTAGGTGTAAAGAATGTAAAAGGTGAATTCACAACATATCTGGCATTCTTCAAAGGACTGAATGCAGAAACGAAAAAACCAGATGCTTTTGTATTCTATGAATTCCGCAAAGGTCAACGCATCGATAACTATGATCCGGAGCAAGGAACTTTTGAGGTGAACAATGAAACACACAGCGAACTTGCATTGTTCATGAGTCTACTGGAATCTGCTCGTGAAGGATTGTCTAATGCATACACACATGCAAATCGCACGGTGGATCGCTATTTCCGTGATCGGTTGTTGGGTCAAGTTGATGCTATCGCCGTAAATCAAGGATTGCCTGCATCCGGAAGTAATAATAGAGGAAATACTCAACGTCGTAGTTCCGGTGCAGATGTATTTGGCGGAGGTGGGAACACAGGTCGTTCAGGAGGATCTCGATCCGATAATTCAAGCTATGATGCTCCATCTCAAACGATTGAGAATTTGGATGACATCAATCAATTTATGCAATAAGAAATCTATCGAGATTATAATGCGAGCAATCGTGTTATAATCTCTTTTATTTTTTTGTAAAAGGAGTGTATACTATGAAAGAAATTAATGATCCTTTCTTAGGTCGTGATGAGATTGTTTTAGTTGAGTATGATGAGATTATCAAATCCCCATATCCACTGTTATTGGAGCAGATTTCTACACGATACTCAGAAGCCTATGATCAATTTATATGGTTAGATGAGTTTCGAGGGATGGATATGGATAATTTGCAGCGGTTATGTGTACAGCGTACTGATATTGATTTATTCAGATATTTATCCAAGACTGAATTTGATTATGTGACTGCGTTAAAGGAATTGAAAGATAAATATCTGAATATCTACAAAGAATCCCCATTGTTGAGCATGGGTGATGGGATTAGTAAAATGCTGTCACAAAAATATGTCAAGCAGGTTTATATTCATACGGATGTTTATGACGTTCGAGTACATCGAGATATTCAAGATACATTTCATGATATGGATCGGACGCCATATGTCACAGGTCCAATTTCTGATGTTATACAACAATTAGAGGGGGTTACATGTTATATTCTAAAAGATATTCATCATGTACCTATACTCTTCGAGAAGAATAAATTTGAGTATAGTGAAATCCTAGTAGGTGCTTTTGGATTTAACTATAACATAGATGCCGAGAATACACTGACTTTAAAAATTGATATGGAAAAATTAAAAGAGAAAGGCTCATTTAAATTCGGCACTTTCCAGCCTGTCACACTAAAGGAAGATGCGTTCACGCATATCGTTGAAGGGTGATATAATAAATTATCACCCATTAAACATCACATTAGTAGACATTATGACGTTATGTTCTGATGTACTATGGTAAATTATAGAAATCAACTTTCCTGGAGGGGATTAAGGCATGACAAGAGGAAAAATCGAAATGGAAAACTTACCTACAACGTGGGAAGAAAAAAAGCAAGTTATTGGAAGTTCTAATGCATTGAGTTGGAACGTAATCACAAACGCTGATTTTAAATCGAGAGCACGGAAAGTGTTCCAACAAACAGCTGATGCTGTACGTAACTCCTTAGGACCATTTGGTCAAAACACAATTATTGAAAAATATGGCCAGATGCATATTACTAAGGATGGCTGGCAAATCCTAAAAGGGATTCGCTTTGATGACAATACTGATAATAACATCCTGTTGTTGCTGACAAACATCTGCGCGCAGGTAGTAAATAAAGTAGGTGATGGTAGTACATCTTCCATCATTGCTGCAAACGAAATTCTTAAACAATTGGAATCCGATGACTTCTTGAAAGAAGTCCGTGTGAAAGAATTGCAGGATAACTTGATGGAAGTAGCTAAGGTACTTGCAGATATCATCATGGAGAATGCAACGCAAATCGATAAAGAGAATGATCCTACATATAAGGATATTTATCGGTTGGCATTGATCTCTACGAACGGGGATAAACAAGTATCAGAGTATCTCCGTAAGATCTATGAAGAAACTCAGAACCCAACCGTTGATTTCGTAAAATCACCTACAAATAAAACAAGTTATGAAATTATTGACGGATTCCAAGGTCCGGTTTCGCTACTGGACAATGTGTATGTTAACGACGAAGAAACCCTTCTTTGTAGCATTGAAAATCCATTGATCGCTTTGTTTGATCATGCGATTACGTTTGAACAGCATCTACACCATATCGTTCCTGAATTACAACAGGTAGCGGTTCAGCAAAATCGCCGTCTGGTTATTGTGACTCCTCGTTATGACCGATTTGCATTGGAATCGATTCGTCGAAATGTTAATGCAGAATTCAACGCACGAGGAACATCGACAACTGTATACACAACAGCGTCTATCTACAATAATGCAATTCAGGATATTTATTCTGACTTTGCTATTATGGCTGGTGCTACGATCATTACTGAAATGGTCGCGCAGGATTATATTCTATCCAAAGATCCGAATTATGAAGGACCCGAGATCAAACCTGTTGATATTGTATCGTATTTGGGTGAAGTGGAAAGTATTCATATTTCCCCTAAAAACTCTTATCGTACATTGATCAGAGGCTTCATCAAACGTAACGAAGGCTTGTATCAAGCTGCTGTGAATGATGCTGTGGCGAAATACAAGAAAGCAGAAGAACGGAACCAAGAATTGAATATGGTTAATTCCGAAGTCTTCACCATGAAGCGTCGTATGTATAAACTCAAAGGTAAAATGGGTATTATTTATGTCGGCGGATCTTCTTCATTGGAGAAAGAAGCAAACTTTGACTTGGTCGAAGATGCTGTAAAAGCATGTGAGTCTGCTTACAATCACGGATATAATCTGGGTGGTAACTTGGCTATTACGATTGCAGCAAGAACCGCACTTGGCAAAGTTGAGAATGATCTCCAACATAAAATGGTATTCTCGATCATGAGTGCATTCCAACGCGTATTTGCTCATGTTATTCGAAATCGTGAAATGACCACATCAGATGTTGTAGTCGAGGAATACATCCTAAAATCTATTACAACCGGAGCTTGTTATGATTTAATCACGGATACAAATAATCCAGATATTATTAATCCGTGTCATACAGATGTTGAAATCCTGCGCGCAGCTGTATCTATTGTAGGTCTACTTCTGTCGACGAATCAATATTTGGCTATTAAACATGCAGGTATGTCGGAATAATTAATATTCATAGTTGAGGGGTGATTTTATTCACCCCTCATTTATTAATGTCGTGGAAAGGACGTGTACTCATGTTTATTATACCCACGTTACGTGAATTTATGGATAACCCTATGGGTAAAGGAAGTAACGCAATACCTTCTCGACAACTTGTCCGAGACGACCTAACCCGACGGTTAGGAACTGTGTTACGCCATAAGGATAAAAAAATAACAGTAGATATATACAAAGATGGTGATCATTATTTTTACCATCTGACTATTCCATCTGAAAGTGAAGATAGAAGGAATACGTATGATGTGGTATTGGAATTCTTTGCAGACGAGTTACCACCGGGTGTGAAGAAAGAAAAGAATATGAATCATTATCAGGTTCGCTTCTTTTCTAATAGCCCTAGCTTCACATATACGTATGCTTATGCATTTGATTTGTATGGATTCTTCATTAAGGAATTATCCAACAAATATCGTGTACAGGTATTAGATAATCCACCAGTAACACGAAATCCAGCAGAAGTAATTAACTATGAGAAGAGTATCTTCTTTGCTGTCAGTTATTTACTACAACATCCGAGATTCTTGGATAAAACCTATATCGAAACATCTGCTAAACGTCTTACCAAAGAAATATTTCAGCGTAAGATTCGTACAACCGATTTGATCGAGATGCAGATCAAGCAAGAAGAGCAACGTCTAAAAAGAGAAAGAGAAAAGGATATATCTAAGAGAGAGGTTAAACAGAGAGAACCTCGCCTTGGTACTGTAGGTAAAACACAAGCCAGAGGCGGTATCCGTAAAATTGAGAAAATAAAACCAAAGGGAAAAATACGACCCAGAAGGTAATTATATATTATGGTCTTACCAATAACAAATTTGGACATGAGAAGGTGTTGGGGGAAAATGGAAGACAAAACACACTTTATTCGAGTAGACGAGTGGGAACCTACAGAAGAGGAGATGATCATCCGGTACGACGGTAAGGTAGTTATTATACCATTTGACGAAATATTTAATCGGCCTTATCAGAAGGTACTAAACGAATTTCTAATTAAGAAAGATGCCTATGCTACAAAATTAGAACATTTTACGAGATATCTAAATTATTTCATAAAATTCTATGATCCAGAAAACGAATTTATCATGGCTTGTTTAAAAATCAAGTTCATGATGGTGAATAAGAATATTCCGTTGAATACAAAAAGTTTCATTAATTTGATTTATACGGTACTATTCACGGATACAATTAAAGAGAAAATACATCGGATGGTGGAAGATAATTATTATATTTCACCAAAGAGTAAAAAAGGCGGAAAGTATTTAGAATCTCTCGAATTCACAGAAGATCATGTAAAAGTATTGATGGAAATCTCAATTGCTATGAAATTGATGATTCCTTGTCTAATGCATTTCGTGGTTGTGAATGGATTGATGAAAAATACACAATATGCCGAATACCCATTGTATCCATTTTATGCTCCGTTATTCGATGTTTTTGGAGAAGATATGGACATCTATAACAAACTATATGAAACCGTGAAAGTACGGGTTACACGTAGTGTAAATGGAAATCGTAGACTGTGGACCCAGCGCGAGATTGAAGGCGTTGACCCTATTACTCGTGCGGATCTGATACTCAAGAAAGATGTTATTTCGGATTCCATGCCTAGGTATGTATTCAAGAGTAGTATCATTTCATTTAATCATACAATCATCGAAAGTCAAATCAATTATTACATCTATGAGAAATATCAATACACACATGTCCCATTATCGAATATAAAAGATAGTGAAGGATTAAGTGGATTGGATAAACTTGAGATGAATGCAGCGAAGATTGATGAATCTTTAATCATTCTTTCAAATGCAAACATCAAAGATGTTATTAAGCGTATTCGTAAAGCGGCAAAGATTGATATACCAGATAGTGAATTTGACTATTATAAACAACATGTAAAAATCAACAAGTTTCAAGTTCAATTGGTATATTACTTCTATGCTAAAATATTTGGTGGATATCGTGACTTGCAATTGTTGACACGTTCTCAATATATTACGTTATTGGTGTTATTGAAGAAACGCCTTCAATATCAAGGAATGGTATATCTGCCACAAATACTAACAGGCAATATGGTTCAAATGAGAACACGTCAAATCCAGAATCGAAAGTTTCTTTCGAAGATCGGGAACTCTGATGTGTATCAGACCATCGTCAATGATAAATTTTCAACCTTGAATGAATTGGATAAACCATCGTTCATCACAGGAATGCTATCTACAATACTCAACTCATCATTTACGGTAGTTGACTATAGACGAAAAGATAAATTAGGAGAACCGTTAGAAATTAACAATCCTGATTTTCTGTCGGATGAATTCTTGGCTTACCTGAATCAAATTTAGATATAAAGGATAGTGATGTTGTCACTATCCTTTAATCAATATATTTTTTTGGAGGTTAACATGAAAAATTATTTGGAACTACTTGAAGATGTTTTGCAAAATGGAGTAGAAAAAGAGGATCGTACAGGAACAGGGACGTACTCTGTATTTTCTCGCCAATTACGATATGATCTTTCCAAAGGATTTCCATTAATAACTACTAAACGTATTCACTTGAAATCAGTTATTCATGAACTGTTATGGTTCCTGAGTGGATCTGATAATATTAAATATTTAAATGAAAATGGTGTGAAGATATGGGATGAATGGGCTGATGAGTTTGGTAATCTCGGGCCGGTATACGGAGTACAGTGGAGATATTGGGAAAGTTATGATTATAGTAATCACAAAAACCGTCTTATCTATATTGACCAGATCAGTAATGTTATAGAGTCTATTAAAAATAACCCAGATTCAAGACGGCATCTGGTTAGCGCTTGGAATGTAGGAGACTTGGATCGTATGGCTCTGCCACCTTGCCATTATTCGTTCCAGTTTTATGTAAGTGACGGTAAATTATCATGTATGTTTAATATGAGATCAACAGACGTATTTCTAGGACTCCCATTTAATATCGCAAGTTATGCACTATTGACACATATGGTTGCACAACAATGCGATTTGGAAGTTGGTGAATTGATATGGTCTGGAGGCGATGTTCATATTTATAAGAATCACATGGCGCAAGTTAAAGAGCAGTTAACACGTGAACCATTCGATCTCCCAACACTCCATATTAAACGTAAACCTGACTCCATTTTTGATTACAAATATGAAGATTTTGAATTTTTGAATTATCGCTATTATCCCACTATTAAAGCACCTATATCAGTTTAAGGAGTGATTAATAATGAAATCATATGATGATGAACTTAAAGAATTAAACAGACTGCAAAAACTACGTGAAGAGCGTGCACGTATTGACAGAGAGATTTCAGAAATTGAAAGAAGAAGACAACGATCGCATAGTCATGTATATTCTAGAAGTTATGAAAGTTGGGAAGATCGGTTGAATCGACCAACTATTTATTTCGGACCCTTTGCACCTGATCAAACTCAAGATCTCATTCACAGTATACAAGGAATCAAGAAACCGAACAAGAAGGATAGACCTACGGGATATTATAGGTAACATAATAAAGAATAAGGCGATCACAAGTCTTATTCTTTTTTTTATTTTATAAAGTGTATACATATGCTGATTCCAAACATAGTAGTAAGGTGGAATTATTTGCCTTATACTATAATGAACGGAGTTGTTACTATGTCTAAGCATTTATTGGGTTATACCCCATCTAGACCGGATTATCGAGATTTCGTTTACGGGGCATTGAAATCCGTAGACCCTACAAATCTCCCGGCTCAATTTGATTTGGGTTATTTACCTGTTAACACACAGGTTTATGGAAACTGTGTAGGTCAATCTTCTCGCGTTATTAAATACTTCCAGGAGAAGAAAGATTATCCTAAAGCAGGATTTGATTTTTCCCCGGACTTTATTTACAATGAATGTAAAATACGTGACGGAAAACCAGCCGAAGAAGGTACAGAACCACGTATTGCTATGAAGGTTTTGTCTAGTGTTGGTGCAGCACTGAAGGCAGACTTTCCAGTTTTGGCAAAGCATGATATCAGCGTAAAGGCAAATGAAAATGTATATACTAAAGCACTTACGTATCGTGTTAAATCCTATGCACGTTTGCAGACAATTGCTGAAGTTAAAGCTGCGATTTATAATGACGGTCCTGTTATGTTGGCTGGATTAGTTACAGAGGGTTTCCGCGATACTAAGGACGGATTTATTGATTATCCAAACGGTGATTTCTTAGGTGGTCATGCATACACTGCGGTTGGTTATGATGATAACCTAACACATAAATATCCAGACGGTCGTACTGAGAAAGGTTTCGTTATTATCCAAAACAGTTGGGGTGAAAAATGGGGTATCAAAGGAAGAGCCTATATCCCTTACAGCATGTTTGGATATCGCCTAGATATCGGTATTCCTTTCTTCGATGAGATGTGGGCAAGTGTGGATTTAACATTAGGCGGAGCTGATATTCCACCAGATGTTGTTGAAGATGACAATACAGAAACCATTACGATGTGGGTTGGTAAGTCCGTTGCTTTTGTAAATGGTAAGCAAGTTACTTTGACTCAACCTCCAATTATTAACAATGGTTCTACACTGGCACCTGTTCGTTTTGTTGCTGAAACCGCAGGGTATACATTGTCCTATAATGCATCTGAAAAACGGATTGATATGAAACGCAATAAATAAGAACGCTAATATACAGTAGAGATTAATCTCTACTGTATATTATTATTTCATGATAACAGTATATCAAGGGGTGATCAGATATGATTGGAATCATTGTTGAAGGACCATACGATGAAAAAATTGTACGTCAAGCCATGCCTGAAGCTCGTATTTTTGTATTACATGGTAATGGATTTAATCAACGTATTCGGGATAATATTAAGCAACTAACACGGGATTGCGAACTTGTATTTGTGCTAACCGATCCAGATAAGGCTGGTAATTGGGCAGCTACACGTATAGCCAGAGCCTTTCCTGAAACGTATAGAATTCATGTCGATCCACTATTAGCAACTAAAAAGATCTATAAGAAAATTAAATATGGTATTGAGTATTGCGAGGTTGATTATATTAGAGAACTTATTAAAAGTTCCATTCAGAGTCGTCGACTGTATCAGAAGGATTCTGTAATATGAGTCATGATTGTATTTGAATACCCATTACAACAAATAATGTAATGGGTATTCAAATGTATATTATATAGCTAGAGGTGATGAATATGGACTATACCGAACTTAAAATGCAAGTAAGAGAGAAAATGTTAAGTGAATTAGAAGTATGTTATCCTGTATATGGACAGCCTCTTATTATTACACGTTGTCCATATTGTGGAGATAGTCGAAAGAGTTTACGGAAAGGACATTTCCGTGTGAAGATTGATGTTAGTAATGAAGAGGAGCCGATATTATATCATTGTGCACGATGTGCAGAAGGTGGTATTCTTACGCCTGCGATCATGCGAATCTTAGAGCTTAATGATTTGGAAATCAACAGTTCTCTTATTGAGAATAATAACCGTATTATTAAAGCGAGTCGAAAAAAGTTTGGGATTAAAGATAATCATTTTCAATGGAAGATCCCAAAGCCTGATCTATCGCATACTGGAACTCGCAATAAGATGGATTATTTAAATGATCGTCTAGGGATAGATTTAGGACCGGAAGAATGGGTTCGACTAAAGACTATTTTCAGTTTAGGTCACTTTTTTCAACTTAATGATATCAAACATTACACACAAAAACAAGATCGTTTAAATTTATTACACCGAAACTATGTCGGATTCCTGAGTATTCGAAATGAGTTTATTAATTTTCGAAATATCCATAAGGATAAGAATTTACGTTGGGATAAATATAGCGTACTTCCATCAATTGAAAATACACGTAAATTCTACACTATTCCGAATGATATTGATTTGTTGAGCATGGAACCTATCACCATTCATATTGCCGAAGGTGTACTAGATATATTGGGTGTATATTATCATTTGAACCATCAAAATAATTATAGGCATGTGTATACAGCAGTATGTGGATCAGCTTATTTAAATGTGCTGATCTATTTCATTGAAATGGGGTTGATTGGAAATGTGAATGTTCGTATATATTCAGATAATAATTTCAGTCCCGCTTTTTATAAACCTATCGTTAGGAGATTGAAACCGTGGGTTAATTCATTTCACGTTATTTACAATACAATTAAGGATAAGAATGGGAAAGCCGATTTCGGTGTTCCCAAGAACTTAATTAGTCCGGAAGAACTGAAAATATAGATATTGCTTATAGCGTATCTATATTTTTTTTGTCTTTGTAAGCCTATATGATACATGGAAACATGTATATAAATATGATAAAGGCGGTGGAATAATGGCCTATTTTTTAGATGAGAAAAAAATTATTAACGGTAATATTCAGCAACATGAACAGAGGCTAAATTCACAGTACACTCGATTTTTAGAGAAAACTCCCAGTTTTGCAACCTATTATCAAATTAATAACGTTGAGAGTACAGCTGATACAGGTCTTCAACAAACAGAACGATATCTAGGAGAGAACTCCCCACTTCGGTACCACTGTCTCCGTGAATTTCCATTGTATGGTATTGATGATATCGTATTAGATTTAAATAATGATAATGAGTATGGTATGGATAGTACTTATGATGGAGAAGCAATTATTCTTCCACATACTATTCAACCTAAGCCTGATGATTTTTTTACCATTGCTTATATCGGAAAGAATTATGTATTTCGCGTAACGAGTATATCCTATGATACTATTAAGAGTAATAACTATTATAAGATTGGTTACACTCTATATTCTATCAATGATGCAGATGTAAAATCTCTGAATAAACAATCTACAGAATTCTCAACAGTTATTTTTACGAATATTGGAACGCAAGAGAAGTTCCTTATTCACGATGATGAGATTGCGATATTATCCGAAATTAATCAAGTGTACCAACAAATCGCAGATCTATATAAAGTCTACTTTTATAGTCGCAGATATAACTCTTTTCTATTCCAAGAACAAGATCCATTCTGCACGTGGCATGATCCGTTTATGCATCATTTTATCAATAGCTATGGGTTGTTTAATCAAAAGAATAACTATGAAACAATATTCTTGCATATCGAAAATATGGACGGGATATTTATGTCCAAGTATCATATGAGTATATATCGTGCACTGGAATTAGGACGACGAGATATGGTGAAAGATGATCTATTTTCAAGGATGACCATTAGTTCAAATACGTCTCTATTTGCTAGATATGGTAATGATCAAATCAAAAGAATTGATATCGGAGGAGGGGGCGAATCCTATCTGGGTAGTGATCTTATTGATCGCATTCTGAATAATTCAGTATCCGTAGACTCAAGTATTGTCGATGAAACTATTATTAAATATTTTAATCACGAGTTACAAACCATATCTAGTATTAATGTGAAGGCTCTCAAGGATTATCCTACATTCGTAGATTTATCAAGAGAATCATATCAACGAGTACCTATTCTATTGTATATTCTTAAAGATGTTTATCATAAATTTATGTCTGTGAATTAATTGAGAGAAACAATTAAGTAAAACTTAATGCGAGGAGGACTTAATCATGTTGAATCTTCTTAAAGAACATATCCGTCAAGAGCAAAACCAAACCTTTATGTTGGAAGCAATGCATCGTACCAAAACCGACGATGCAGTTAAAGACATTCTGTTGGATGATGTTGATGCTCAACTATTGGGAGCCGAAAAAGATCCCAAAATTGATGCACTGATTAATAAAATCCCAGAATATGATACTGGTGAGGAAGAGATGGAAAAAGAAATTGACCGTCATGTTCGGGAAAGTCTATTTGAAACTGAACTGAACGTTACTGAGGAGGATTAATATGAGTGTAACAAGAAAAAAAATTCGCATCCCTTTTAATGGTCCTATCTATGGTAAACATGGATTGTACGGACCTATTACCGTTCCCTTCCTGGAAGAAGTGAGTGTTATTGGTTCATTATTGATCCAGAAAACTCCAGTTATTGAAGTTCATGATGACGGAACCGAAACCGTGTTGAATTTGAACAATTTTAATATTGATAATACTCCTGTAGTTGTGGAAGAGAAGAAGCAGGAAGAAGCAGTGGTTGATACTATTAAATCATCTCAGAACAACCAAAATCAACGGAATTCTCAACCTAACGAACAGAAAAAAAACATTAAACCAGATGTTACAAGTAAGTAGAATAAAACAATAGAGAAGATCATATGATCTTCTCTATTATCTTTTCTTTTTCCGAGGATGGTATTTATGCTGGTATTCCTACAACCTCCCCTTCGAAATCACCATCGAAGAATCTCAAGTTTGTAGCGTGTGTCATAACCATTTCCTCCAAGCATGTTATTATTTGGTTTAGTGTAGGTAGTAATAATATACATTTGTATGATCCGAGAATACGATAAAAAAAAATAATACCCCGAAGGGTATTATTTATCCTGCAAATACAATATCTGTTCTACCGATGCTCATTAGAAAGTCTTCTTGATTGTCAAAGAAAAAGTATCTACGTAAAGCATCCATAAGACGATTCATAGTTTCTATTGATGTTTTAGCCACGAATCGACCTTTTGGATTATGGGACATGTACACCATAGCAATATAATGCATATCAATCCCCATGTTGAGCATTTGATATACTTCCAGTAATCCTCTATCCACGAGGCCACATATTTGACGATTATGATGATTATTCATAAAAATCTGATATTCTTGTTCTGTAATCTCGTGTATGTCATGTAGTAACTGCGCTACTCGATATTCTTCATAGAATGGATTATCGATATATTCAGGACATTTCCCAGCAATAACTTCCTTTGAAAATAAAGATTTTGAGTCATGTATAAACTGGATGATATCAAGAACAGATCTGTCAGACATTATTATACCTCCATTTATGATGATAAATACAAATCCAATACGTCCGGTCTGTGCACAATAGTAGATAAAAATTCATCCATACTTTCACAATAAAAGATATTAGACAGCGACTCAAGGGTCTTCCTATTACCGTCAGATAATTTCTCAATGGGTTTGTCATTCTCCAATGACCGCAAAAATCCGACGTGAAATGGATAGTTCTCGATCTGAAAATAAATATGTCTTCTTAGATTCTTATAGTAGGTATGATATTGGTCTAAATCGATCTTCCCTGTGCTATATAAATGATCTATAGCGCACTTTCTTCGGAACGTTTCATCCCACCATTTAGGGTTCTCCACCTTCATTTCCGCACGAAGTTCATTATTGCTGATGATTTCATCAGCATATTTCATAATCATTGCATAAGACATAATTAATAGCTCCTTTTACATAAGTATATTTATGAGTTATAAACCCGTATTTGATATAGTATACCTAATTATAATATAGTTTTGTAAGAAAGTAAATTACGATGTTTACCAAGGAAATGTATTTTACAGCAACAATAATTTAAATCCCAGATAAGGAGGCAATATTATGATTAAAAAAATCGTTATCCGTACAGCGGGACCCATCTATCCATTGTATGGTGGAATTTACGGTCCTATCCTAAATCCATTTCGCATCGAGGTCAATGAAATTCAGCCGTTGATCATTAAACGTTATGATGTAAATGAATATTTAGGTGATGGAACCTTTCTCCCACTGACATTGCAAAACTACAAGGATGTGTTTGACAATACAATACCTGTTATCGACACCAGTGCATTGAATGACTATGTTGTTAACTATGGTGATGTGTTCGAGGCACCTATTCCTGAAGTACGCGATGATGATACCAAAGTCACATTAACGATTCGTGTATTCTTCAATAACAATGAAGTTGCTGAAGTAAATACGAAGAAACCGGGTGTATACACTCTTCGGTATACCGCAATGGATACCGCAGGAAACATTTCACTTCCGGCTGAGATCAAAGTAACAGTTAAGGAAGAACCGGACACTATTGCCCCTGTGATTCAGTATACTGGACCGACAACTATTGCGGTGAACTATGACACAGTATATGTACTTCCATTGCTGATAGCTACAGATAACAAAGACACTTCGGTTACAGTTACTCAAACAATCACATTTGACAACAAAGAAGTGCCGTCCATTGATACGAAAAAACCAGGCTTATACACTGTAGTATATTCTGCTAAAGATGCGGCAGGTAATGAAGCTGAGCATGTAACGTTGAATATTACAGTGAACGGAGAAGTTGATACAACACCTCCGGTGATTCAATATACTGGACCGGCTACGGTAAATGTGAGTTACAATGCTACATATACCATTCCAACACTCACAGCAACTGACAACAAAGATACGAATGTAGCAGTAACTCCAACTATTAAGTTCAATAACGCTGTAGTTCCTAAAGTAGATACTAAAGTTCCAGGTGAGTATGAAGTAACTTATGCAGCTAAAGACGCTACTAACAACGTTGCTATACCAGTTGTGATTAAAGTTATTGTAGGCGAGGAAGCAGACACCAATGCTCCAGTGATTCAATATACTGGACAAACTTCTATATCTGTCGATTACAATGCAACGTATACAATTCCTGTATTAACTGCGACTGACAACAAAGACACGAACGTAACCGTGACATCTGTAATTAAATTCAACAATGCTACGGTGGATAAAGTAGATACTAAAGTTCCAGGTGCATATACTGTGACATATACTGCGAAAGACGCTGCTAACAATGTAGCAACTCCAGTAGTCATTACAGTTACAGTTAAAGAAGCTCCTGATACTACTGCACCTGTGATCGCATACACAGGTCCAGCTACAGTAAACGTTGCATATAACGCAACATATACAATCCCAACACTCACTGCGACTGATAACAAAGACGCAAGTGTGACTGTAACGCATACTATCAAATACAACAATACAACTGTTGCGAGTGTAGATACTACAAAATCTGGGGAATATACGGTGACGTATACAGCTAAAGACGCTGCCAATAATGCCGCGACTCCGGTTGTGATCAAGGTTGTGGTTGCAGAAGCTCCTGATACGACAGCTCCAGTAATCGCATACAGTGGTCCAGCTACTGTTGAAGTTGATTACAACGCAACATACACAATCCCTGTGTTGACAGCAACTGATAACAAAGATGCAAGTGTAACCGTAGTATCCGCAATTAAATTTAACAATGCGACCGTTGCCAACGTTGATACTAAAGTCCCAGGTGAATACACGGTAACTTATACTGCAAAGGATGCCGCCAACAATGCGGCAACTCCAGTAGTCATTAAGGTCACTGTTAAAGAAGCTCCTGATACGACAGCTCCAGTAATCGCATACAGTGGTCCAGCTACTGTTGAAGTTGATTACAACGCAACATACACAATCCCTGTGTTGACAGCAACTGATAACAAAGATGCAAGTGTAACCGTAGTATCCGCAATTAAATTTAACAATGCGACCGTTGCCAACGTTGATACTAAAGTCCCAGGTGAATACACGGTAACTTATACTGCAAAGGATGCCGCCAACAATGCGGCAACTCCAGTAGTCATTAAGGTCACTGTTAAAGAAGCTCCTGATACGACAGCTCCAGTAATCGCATACAGTGGTCCAGCTACTGTTGAAGTTGATTACAACGCAACATACACAATCCCAACACTCACTGCGACTGATAACAAAGACGCAAATGTAACTGTAACATCTGTAATTAAATTCAACAATGCTACAGTAACTAAGGTGGATACGAAGATACCGGGTGAATACACGGTAACATATACAGCTAAAGATGCTGCCAACAATGCTGCCACTCCGGTTGTAATCAAAGTTACAGTTAAAGAAGCACCTGATACTACTGCACCTGTTATTGAGTACACAGGTCCAGCTACAGTAAACGTTGCGTATAATGCAACATATACAATTCCTGTATTAACTGCGACCGACAATAAAGACGCAAGTGTAACTGTAACACCTACCATCAAATTTAACAATGCAACCGTTGCCAAGGTAGATACTAAAGTATCTGGCGAATATACTGTGACATATACTGCGAAAGACGCTGCTAACAATGCGGCAACTCCAGTAGTCATTAAAGTTGTGGTTGCAGAAGCTCCAGACACAACTGCTCCAGTAATTAACTATAGTGGTGAAACTGCTATTTCTGTTGCATACGCAGGAACTTTTACAAATCCTACAGTAACTGCCACAGATAATAAAGACGGTAGCATCACGCCTGTACGTACAATCAAATACAACAATGCAACTGTTGCGAGTGTAGATACTACAAAATCTGGTGTGTATACTCTTGAATATGTAGCCACAGATGCAGCAGGTAATAAATCTACAACATTGACAATCACTGTAACTGTAGAAGCTCAACCTGATGTAGCTACAGTTACTCTAGACAAAACTACAGCATCTATTGTTGTAGGCGCAAATACAACCGTTAAAGTAGGTGTAACTCCTGCAAATGCTAAAGTTGGTTTTGTAGCCGCAAGTGAAGATGATACTATTGCTAAAGCTACTTATGTTAGCACAGCGAGTGGTCTTCAAACTTGGAAAATTGATGGTCTTAAAGCAGGTACTGCGAAGATCACATTTACATCTAATTACAATGCAGAAGCTAAGAAAGAAATTGTTGTTACAGTAACAGCAGCTGGGTAACAAAAATGTAAGATACATGACAGATTTATTCTGTCATGTATCTTATTTATTATCTTTTAGTGAGCATGTATAATGTCTGAATACCTTCATTCGTCGTTTTTCTCATATTCTGTCCGTAGATATTGAGAATGTGAGATTTTGATTTTAAAAGTTTTTCAGCTTCCTGATTAGCTTCCTGACTGTATACGCCTTTGAGTGTAACTTGGTCACCATCATCTTTTACACCTATCTTTCGAAAGGTAATGGACTATATCTTACATATCATCGATATGTTCCTGCGCTTCCCGCCTAGCCCGCAAACTAGGAGGTACTTTACTCATCGCTATACAAATACTACGTAAAAGCGATTTTCAATAGTCTCTACATCTTCCCCAATAAATTTAGAAATCTCTTGAAATGTCAATATGTCCCGTTTATTGGCATTCCGTTTTAATATCTTATCTCTCAATTCTTTATCCCAATAAAATACATAGTATTTACCATATAAAAATTTACAATTTCGTATTGCCGATGAAACAATACTTCTATCAACTCCTATTGTATCCGCGAAACTCTTAGATCCGTGGTAATATTTAAATTTATTATTGGAAAATACTACTATTGGTATCGATTTGAGTATTTTTGTTTCGTCTGAATGTTTGAATAAACTAGAAGTCTCGCTCATTTTTGTTTTACTATCATCTGTCATTATACCGCCTTTACCGCCGGATTTTTTATTATATCCTATGGAAACATCTGTTGCGTTTAATTTATCTATCCAATATATTTCTTTCTCATGCAATTCTGACACGGTATCACCATTATCGAGAATATCAATATCAAATTGATCATATCCGTACTTGACGATGTCTTCCATAAGTGCATATTGCATAGACTTTTTATATATTCGACTAACTCGATATTCCTTAATTCTTCTTTTTAGATTGGTCGTTTGACCAACGTAAATCTTGTTATTTATACGATTCTTTAGAATGTATATAACACCAAAATAGTTATAAGATTCCTTAATTAGTTCCTTGTAATTCTCCATTAAATCAAATCCTTTATAGTCAATTTTTATGGGACGTAGATATAATATATAAATAGATTGGGGCTAGACACGGTATCACCTGCTATCCTCATGGAGGACCGTAGGTTCTCTTACGGAGCGGATTCGCACATTGTTAAATGTCTTATTTAACTCCTACCGTTAGCAGATCAAATGATCCACACCGCTTGTTAAGCGTTCACAGGATGTTTCATGCATCTTAATGGCGTGCATAGGGGATCATGATTGGTGATCCAATCCCCCCCGAGACCGTGTAAGTATAGATTAGACATTGTTACAGTATCAATAAAAAATACAGACACTTTTTCTTTAGGCATTTCCAAGTCAACTAGAGGATAGTTTGGATATAACTTTCCTCCGATAAACATAGGAATCGTTTGATGTGTACTTAATACAGCTACCTTGCTGGGAAATATGCCAAAGTAATCTAGTAGAGGATAACGAGTAACCCATACCATCTTATCTGATGTTACATCTACTGCGGCTTGGTATAGTAGATCACACCATGTTGCTGCGCGTTGATGTAATGGAGATTCAGTTTCTGGCTTATCACTAGAAGCAAAACGTCCGATAAACGACATGTTAATTCCATTTGGGAAATCGGGATCAGGTTCAATCGGTAATGTGATTGGCTCAAATCGATCGGAATAACTGAAGATAAATCGGTCAATTTGTTTCTTGATATAATCTTCTGTAAAATATGTTTCTGGGTCTTTTAATGTAACGTATTTCGTTTCTCCCTTTTTATTAACAACTGGGAAGCGATTTCCTAAACGTTCAATTTCACGTTGGAAAAATGATTTAACCCATGTGATAATAAATGGAGTAAATAAAGAACAGCATGTCGCTACAGGGACACCGCAATGTCTAAAATCGACTTGCAAATCTCCTGGGCGATTTGCTTTAAACACAGGTGCTGAAATAACAGCCCGAGCGCCATAATCTATGGATTTACCTAACAGTGATCGACGAATCAGACCATGCTTTTTCTCGATCTTACTCTTAGATAAATCATAAATTTCAACTAATATACCTTGAATCTTAGCCCGAGTTGCGTTCATCTCGAAATCAAAATTCGTACTCTGACGTAACGCCGCAGCTTGACGGATTAATTTGGAATATTTATCATTAATTTCATGATGAGATACTTTCCCTGATGAAGAAGATTGTAAATTAACATCCCGATAGAATGCCGGTTCAACAATCCAAAATTCAGTGAATAAGGTATCTTTGTCAAAGGCACGTAAGACATCGATACGTTCATTTCGCATCATGCTATTATTTTTTTCGAAGTTAAGTTTTTCCCAGTTATCATACAAGAATTCAAGACCGGATTCTCCGTCTTCACTTTCGACGAGTTTACCGCTTTCAATTTTGTATTGTTTGGAACCGGATACAAGCGAATCGAAATTTCGATTCATCCGTTTTAATAGTTTAAAAATGAATGGATGTAAAAAATGTCCATTCAATCGTATAAATGCCCAGTTATCTTTCCGATCCTGAACGGATACACCAAAGATATCTGTTGATAATAAACCACCTACGGTTGGAACACTACCCCGATCGAACAATACCGGGTCCGTCACCTCACGGAGATCATTTACAATAATAAATTTCCTAGTAGGTATCAGGTCCAATTCCATAGATTTCACACTCCTCTACAATAGATTTACATTCTATTGTGATGTTCAATGATTTCTTTTCCTTCGATATATTCACGTTAAAATACGTTTGTTGCATTTCATTTGATGTTACAATATTATCTTCTACTATGGTCTGAATCTCTTGCAGGTGTGTAGTTTGTATTGGCAATAGTTTCACTTGCAGAACCCGGCGATCTTCAGAACACTCCATGTCTTTAACAAGTTCATGAGTTCCTTGAAGAAGTTCATAGAAGTAACGAAACTTTTCATAATGAACATCGATCACCGTTTCAAAACGAGGATCTGATGTATGATTAGATCGTGTCAGTTGGTTAATTGTAGTTACCATATTCATTGTTAACAGCCCCCTTATTATATAGGGGTCTCACCATTGTATATCCGACTTATTCACCATTGTATATAATCCCCTTTCATCGTACCGTATCAGTAGGCGGGATTTTGTTATGGGCGGGTGATCGCGTCACGTCGCTGTTGAGCTTCCTGACGCTTTCGTTCCGCTTCCATTTCATCTCGTTCTTTTTTCAATCGATCGACCCGTACTTTACGAAGAAGTAGAGCTTCTTTATAGGTCAGATCATTCATAATATAATCTAATGGTGCTGACCCTTTATAAAGCTCTACCATTTCATCGTAAAAGGAGTAAAACTGTTCTACTCGATCGTCGAATTCTGCTCCTGCTGATACTGGTAAAAAAGCAATTCCTCAATGCTAGTTTCAATAAATTTATCATGTTTGTGACAGTGAGGGCAATGTACATTTGTCAATCCAAATGTAAATGTTGCGTCTGTCAGCAGTTTATCATTTTGATCTGCCAAAATTTTAAGATCTTTTGTACTCAATGAATACACGATTTCAGCAATTTCAACTCGATCGTCGAAATCGAAATAATCCGGATCTTCCGGATCGGCACTTTCCAAATCTGGAATATATGCCTTTTTCACAGTCAACGAAAGCAATGCCGCTTGTGTTTTCATGGTGTCTTCTTTCAGACTATCAATATCCTTAATGGTGCTATACAGGAAATCATAAGCAGATTGAATGAATAGCTCAAGGATATATCCGCTGTCAGGAAGACGAACAACTTCAATACGGTTAATGGCCGCTTCGCGTTGTGTACGTTGTGCTTCTTCTTTGATGTGGGAACTGTCCGCAATTTTACGAATATTATCAGCAAGTTTCGTACTAAAGTTATCTGTACGAATCAATGATTTTACGCTGTATTTATGATCAAATTGTTGACCACATTTCGGATTGGAGCATACCAGTGGAACTGTAGCATCATCTGGATACGTTGCAACTAATAGACCGTAGATGAACACGTCTACGTCGGCAGCAGCAGTTACTTTCAGAAATTCATCAAAGGATAGATTTCCTAAACCACTTTCTACCATCTTACTATGAATCAAAGACCATTTTCGTGTGCTGTCTACGGATGTGTTACCCGTATTTTGACCCAGTGTCATCAGTTCATGCGGAGATAGACCTGACATAGTACCTGTGTATCCAGATGCTGGGAGTACAATAGGTGTTTCTTTTGCGCTAGAATTCCGTTTGATAATCGTTGCTACAGAATCCTTTTTCTTACGGGAAGTGCGAATCTTCTTCAAATCCACAGTTTCAACTTCAACCACTTTGATTTTTTTCGCACGTTCCAGTTTGGCTTGTTGTTCAGGTGTAAAGGTAACTACACCCATACCAGTTTTATCGATAACAACAGTTGCCTCATCAGAACTCGTAGTTTCTGGTTCTGTTTTAGCTGTGTATTCAGCGTGTTCCTCTGCCACAACAGTGTCTCCTTGTTGTGGTTGCTTTTCTTTCCAATCCGGTGTATAACCATTTGCCTTCACCTGTTCTGCCATATCTTTCAAATCGCCATCAAATTCTTTCATATACTCGGTCAGATATGTGTCTGGACGTGGACCCGGTTGAATTTCATGTTCTTTAACCTCATCTGCCGGTACAGCAGCAATTTGACCACCTTGTGGGAGGTATACAAAATCATCATCTTTAATTTCAGGTTTTGCTGGGATCATAGAAGGATCGATTTCCTTATTCTCGATGACCAAGCCCTGTCCTGGATTTGCTTCGGGTAGGAGACTCTTCCCCTGCTCAACACCTTGAGCTAAATTCATGCTTGTTTCGTTTGTATTTTCCATGTGTTTTAACCTCTTTCTATGTGTTATTTTTGTGCTTCCGTTTGGAATTGAACAGCATAGTTTAGTGCTGTTGCGTCGTCTGGTGACTGTGCGAAACCATACAGGATAGATGTTTCAGTTCCAGCAATAGGAACAACGATAATCAATGTAGATACATTATTCAAATCTGCCAAAAAAATCCGAATTTCTCCTAAGGATATTCGGGAAAATAGTGCGGTGCATTGGTCATAGATTTTTTGTTGAAGTTCTTCTGCGTCGATGTCTTCCTCCAATTTATACAAATATTGGCGGATATCAATCCCAATGTGAGGCATTGATGGCATGTTACCTGGTCGCATTAAAAATAGATTTAAGATCATCTGACTCAAGGTTGTCATCTCATCTACCATTTTTGGATTTTTGAAATCATCAACACTAAAGAAAACTTCTTTACCTAGTCCAGCCATACATATAATCACCCCTCGCGTATATAACGGTTTATAAATATGTATCAATCCTAAAATGTAATTATGGTGAAGAATAAGTATATATCTAGGAAATCGAAAAACATCTACATAAGATACTTGAATGTCAGGAGGAATACCCATGGTTTATAGATGTAAACTAGACGGTGAAAAATTTGAGACTTATGAGGATTTAATCGTGCATTTAGAAAAAAATCATAATGATTCGATCCCTAAAGATTTTTCAACAACTCAATTTGAGTTTGCACTTCGAACGGGGAAAACAGAGGGACGATGCGTAGTATGTAGACGACCATCGGCATGGAATGAGAAGACTCGCAAATACCATCGGTTCTGTACTAATCCGGCTTGTAAAGTGAAATACATTGAAACCGCTCGTAAAAATATGATCGGTAAATTTGGTAAGGTTCACTTATTGAATGATCCCGACCATCAAAAGAAGATGTTAGCAAATCGAAAAATATCTGGTGAATATGTATGGTCTGACGGACATAGAATTCCTTACGTTGGTACTTATGAAAGAGATTTCCTACATTTCCTAGATGTATTTATGGAGTATGAATCCGGAGATATTATGTCTCCTTCTCCGCATGTATATTATTACATGTATAATGGAGAAAGGAAATTTTACATTCCTGACTTCTTCATACCGTCCCTTAATCTAGAGATAGAAGTAAAAGACGGTAGTACTAACCAAAACAACCATCCCAAGATTCAGAAAGTAGACAAAGAAAAAGAAAGATTGAAAGATGCAGTATTGACTTCACAAAAGGAATTTAGCTATGTGAAAATCGTTAATAAAGAATACGATCCTTTCTTTGAATATCTACATCATGCTAAGAAACAGTATCAAGAAACAAAAGATAAAGGTTGGATGAAAGAAAAACCTATATTTATTGTAAGAGAATCAAATCAATCTTACGCTCTTGATCAAATTGTGCAGGAAAGTTCTGTAACCCCTGCAAATAAGATACCTGTGTATATTGTATTGACATCAACCAGTACGATTGTTGCTAAAATGGTTCGACAATATACAGGTAACAAATATAGTCATGCTAGTATTTCGTTTGATCCTGATTTGAAAGAGCTATATAGTTTTGGTCGGAAAGATCGTTTAAGCTGGCCTTCTTTTATTAACGAAGATATCATGGACGGCATCTACAAAGACTCTATAGCTACGGCGAAGTATGGTTTATTTGTAACATTTATGACTCCTGAACAAGTTAAAATGATGCGTAAACGATTGGACGAGTTTAAGGAAAACGCTAAAAAGATGAAATATAGTTTTATCGGTTTGATTAATTATTCAATAGGTAAAGAAACACGACGAGATAACGAATATTTCTGTAGTCAATTTGTAGCTGAAATACTTCAATCTGCACAAACAGATATGATTGAAAGACACCCAAGTTTGTATTCACCTCAACAATTGGGTCAGCTGAACAATGTATATTTAGTGACAGAAGGAATGCTTCGTGATTATAATGGTGACAATGTAAGGCGTAAAACAAAATCTATTTTAAATAAAATCGAACAGCCTGTAGCTGTTGGAGAAAGCACCTCCTTACAGGAAGATTTTGAAACTTTAAAATGTAACGATGAATGTTATGATATACCGAATTTTCATAATCTTGTTTCTTACCCATCTAAAGTAGATACCGATTTCATGATGAAAAGTGTCAGTGTAGTAACATCCAAATTAGGGTATTCCCGTCTCCCTATTCATTTAACATCTCCGATGTTTAGTTTAGCTTTTGCAAGCTATCTAGGTATGAATGAATATACATGCGATGAATTAAAAACATACCTAATGAATGAGATGGAAAACACATCAACGACAGATCGACGTTTATTTGATCGGGAAATCAGTGTAGGTATCTTTATCCTCAAAACTATAATGAATAGTGTACCTGATAAACGATCAGAGTATCAAGAACTTATCCGATGGATGAATCACGAATTACGATTCAAGTTAGACAAATAATAAAAGGAAGGATAACGGTAATCTATACGTTATCCTTCCTTTTATTAATACATTAAACAAGTAACTAATAGTCAAATAAGGAGGTTTATTCATGGCGACACTCACATCAAAACAACGGAACGATATACCGGAAACATTATTTGGGTTACCAAACGAACGTAAATTCCCACTGACGGATGAATCACATGTTCGAAAAGCTATTCAATATTTCAAGTATTGTCAAAAAGGAAAACAGGCTGAGTTAGCTAAGCGGATTAACAAACGTATGAAGGAATTGAACATGAATATCAATGTTAGTAAAGATAGTGCGTTTTATTCATATGCTCCAAAGCAAATTACAAAAGAGGGTTTATTTAATATAAGTGAACTTAGAGATGCAGGGGAGCACGTGGAAAATGATATTTCTAACGAAACACGAGACAGGATCAAACAATTGGAAAAACAGTTGAACATTTCGTTCCAATCTGCACAAGTTCAGTTTAATAACTTTACTGATTTTTCTAGTTTAAATCAGATTGAGAAATCTATACATGATAATCTGATATCTAAAGTATATCATACGGTTGATTACGGATTTAATCCGGTGGAAGAAATCAATAACTGTCTACAAAATTACTATGATAGTTTATGGGCATATGCATCATATGATAATGTATGTCAAACCGATGATATTCGGAGTATTATGGCCATTATCCGAGATATTACTGATTCTATCATATGTATGATTCGCACACCGGAAGACCGGGCAGAACAAGTACAGCAAGCGTGTAATGTACTATATCATATTCCTGGGAATATAACAGGTATGTTATATATGGTACGTCGGATGTTTAGGCAAGTTATCTTCGAATGGTGGATACACGAACGTTTATTAAAATCTGAACAACGGATTGACGATGAACGTCCAAGACTAGATGCCATACGTCATATTATACACGATACACTAGAATCTCTTAATGATTACAAAAGTGAGGTTAGTGATCGTATGTTGGGCACATTCGTTAAAATTGCGTTATCGACGTCCAATGTTAACTACCACAATTATGCTGAGTTTCTACGATCCAAGGCAAAGCAAATTGATAGTGAGTTATATATTATGAAATCGAATAATCTCACAAATACAGATTATCATGTGAGTGAATCTATACAAGAGGGAGATGTAATACCAAACGAAATTAAAGGATGTTTAGATCAATTATCTGGACGTATTGATCCGGATAACATTACATGGTTGGATCGAAACCTATCGATCCAGTTGGACGAACGAGATCTATTAATGATTCGAAAATCTCGTGAAGTTGAGCAATTATACATTGGTCAGGATGTGAATGGAAATAAGGTCTATTATGATATTGCAACAAAACATACATCAAAGTCTAATCTATATCTCATTGTAACTGATCGTAGTAAGTATAATACTTATTATTTTATACGATTAGTGAAAGACGGCGAAATCCAACCCGGTATTCAAAACTTATATTGTGCAGCAAATCAGTTTGATACCTCATTGAAAATGAAGGCCATATTATTTACTGTAGGTGCTAAAGATGAACAAGATTGGGATTTGGATTCAGAAGTATTAACAGAAGGTATTGCTTTCGATGAACATGGAAATATTAAATTCTCATTTTCACCTAAGAAATCTTTAATGGATGAATATGCCGAAAACCACGCATTACTTCTTCAAAATGTAAAAGCTGAAAACTATACCGGAATGAAAACAAACCTCGCATTTTTATTCGCATTAATTAATCACATTGAACGGAATATTATTCATGGAAAGAAAAAACTAAGTGAAGAGAAGAAAGAACATGCAATGAAGGCTCGAATGTTTGCCACGAACGATTTCAAAACATATATGAAAGTATTGTTAAAGGCTGAACCATCATTTGATTTTATGACGTATTATCAATCCGGTGATTATGGTAAAGTAAATTTCCATATTTCGCAGAATGATATTATGGGTGTAAAACGTCTGTTTTATGCCATCATGTTTAAATAACCTAAAAGTGAGTATCTACTATTCTTCCAGTAGATACTCACTTTTAATAACTTTATAGAATCCATCAACAGTATAGTATACAAAAACTTAAAATTAAGGGGTGGTCACAATGAAGAAAACAGATACTGGCCTGAAGAGGAGAAACCAAATCGCAGTAGTATGCTCTACATTGTTAACCATCGTCATCGCTCTCACTGTAAGAATTGAAACCCAAAGCAACACGGCTGAAGCTAAGCCTATGAGCGCAATGTCGATCCAAAGCACGACGGTTAACAATACAGAAGGAAATCGAAACGAGGAACTTCTGCAAAGTAACACATCGGAAGTGTTCCAACAGATAACGTCACAAGTATTTGAAGGAGCAACAGGAGCGACGTACGACCAGAAAGCAGCAACACCGGCGGCTCAGGTTTCCATAATGGAAAATGTGCAAGTGACAAACGTTACAACGCCAAGTCATACCTTGACGGAACATACACAATCACGCAAATTTTATTTTGTAACGTCAAACTTTCTAAATGTACGACAAAATCCGTATGGTGAATCAAAGCTGATTGACCATATTGCAAATAAATCTCATTTTGAAGTTATTGGGGTAAAGGGACAATGGATTCATCTGAAATCAGGTGGATGGGCGTTAGGTAAATATACGTCCTACCGTAAATACCTTCCAAAGGTTTCACATGTATCTATGAAAATAACTCCGAAGAAACAAGTACATGTGCGAGTAGGAAATCCTACAAGCCCATTACAAACAGGAATTCATAAACCTTCAAATTTATCTGTAGATGAAATTTATCAAATTATTAAGAATACTAATTTAGGTGGACGATCAACAGCACAAGCGATATATGATGTTGAACGTGAGAATGGAGTAAATGCATTTTTCACAATTGCCGTTGCAAAACTAGAAAGTGGTAACGGGAACAGTCGTTTAGCAAAAGGTAAAAATAATTTGTTTGGTTTAAATGCAACAGGAGACGTATACGCTAATGCAAATCGTTATCCAACGAAAGCCGCAAGCGTACGTTCATTTGGTCACATTATCGAACGTAATTATATTGATAAAGGCTTAACTACGGTGGCTTCAGTGAACCGTAAATATTGTCCGCCCAATCCCGGATGGAAAACTTTAGTAGCGAGTATCGTTAAAGGCGATATTCGAAAGATCTAAAAATTAACATCCGTTTAAGTTATATATTATTGGGGTAGCTATATATAAAATTATATAGACTATAACAGAAGAATAATATAATTATAGGAGGTTTTTACAAATGGCTAATCAACAACCACAACGCAATCAATCACATACTCAAGGTGCTAACATTACACAACTGAGTGAAACAGCAATCGATATTAAACCCGTAGGCGTAACGTTCGGTGTTACAGACGGAATGGTCGTGGACTTCGTAACATCTTACCTTCGGGAAAAAGGAATCAACAGTTTGTTCGCAACTGTAGCTATCAGTGAACGTGCAGGCAAACAAAGTCCACGTTTGGTATTCAGTGCGATCTTCAATATTGATGGAAGAGAAATCTTCACAGATAATGCAGATCTGAACATTGCACCATTCTTGCGGAATCAAATGGATTCGTCCAATCTGCAAGCGAATAAATCATTGTACGATGCTATGCGTGCATTGGTAGGTGACCGTTTCAAACTGCAACGGATTGACAACAAACGTTGCGGAATTACATTGGACGTATTCCGTGTATTGGGATTGATGCTTGGTGCAAGTCAACGTTCGCATGAATTGCACGTTGTACAAGTAGAGCCTACAGGCGGAAACCACTTCATCGCATATGTTATGAAGAAACAAAAATACGTAAGTGCCGTTTCTTCAAACAGCACAGACGATCTGGCTGAAATCGCATTGAGATTGAACCGCAATCAACGATAATTCGTAATATTCATAAATAATGGAGATACTTCGGTATCTCTATTATTTTTTTATTTTGACGCTGTATATAGAAATATATACCAACCTACATTATAGTAAAAAATAAAAGAAAGGGGTATGTATATGCCTAAGAAGACCAACACTACATTTGAAATTAAAGACATCATATCGGTTATATCTGAAAGCGATTCAAGCGATTGGTGTAAAGCCGTCGCTCGCATTTCATGGAATGAAAATCCATCCACCTTAGATATTCGTCGTTTGAATATGTCTAATTTAGATATTTATCCGAAGGGCATTGGTCTTACGGACGAAGAAGCGGATCGTTTAACGGATATTCTATTGGAGAATGAATATGGTACAATCGACGCATTAAGTGCAGCACTGGAACGTCGTCGAAATCGGTATACCATTTCAAAAGATCAGTTACCGCCAGATAATAAAATTACTGTGATCCGACTAGCATAATACTTTTATAAATATGGGAGAGTGTCCTATGGAAACTTATGTAACGGGGAAAGATTTGAATAGCATTGCGAATGATACGAAATTTGACAGTTTCTATATCTTAAACCTAGAAGAAGTATTTGCAGAAGACCGAAGTAAGAAATTTAAAATCTACGCTGAAGTCACACATAGAACAAACAAATCATGCACTATTTCGTTTACGGCCCAATATCCAATGAATGATACTTTGGATACATGGATGGACGGTCATCGGTTTGAACTACAAATCACAGGAGACAAACCTTTTCATAATATTCTACCACGTGTTGCTCGTTACTTTAATTCCAATGAGCGATTTGGTCGACTAGATTCTACCTACAGCACTTTTTCAGTTAAAGTAAATTAATTATACTATATTCAGAATGGGGAAACGTAAACATGGGAGCTGCGGAAATGACATTGGCTGAAATTGCATCAGCAAAAAGAAAGACGAAACAATCCTTACTGGAATGGACACGTGAAGTGATTATTGAAACAAATGCGGGTACGTATCCGACACACGTTACATTCACTATCACACGTCAGCAAGGATTGAGTGAATTCGCGGGGGAATTGAGTGAAGAAATCAAATTATCACATCGTTTAGTAACTTTACCGAACGGAGATACAATTCCTGATATTATCCGAGGAATTGCGACAACAGCATACACAAACAACAAAGAAGAATTGGAAAATCAATGGAAGTACGCCATGAGTCAATTACGTGGAATTAATGATGTTGCATTTGTAAACGTAGGATAGACATAAGATAAAGGTAGAAGATATTCTACCTTTATTTTTTATATAATAGGAGGAATATATATGTCAATAATAAACCTGATTACAAAAGATACAAACTTGGATGGATTGTTAACTAAATATGATTGGGATGCGTATATGGGTGGAATGGAGCTGGACGTATATGATATCGAAGGGCATGTACACACATATAGTTCTAGCAATCGAAATTCCTTATGGTGTTGCCCTAGAGGAGAGAAACCGACCTATGTAAATTTGATGGAGTACAGTGGACGATACGGAGCCAGTTGGGGAATTCACGTTGATGAAATACATTATACTAAAACAAAATATGGCGAATGCGAAGTTCGTAAAAATTGTAGAACATGGATCACACGAAACGGAAAGAACTTCTACCATGTAGATGGTAACGACTTCGATTTTTGTATTACAGAGGCTAAAAGCGCTATTTATAAATTTAAAGAACATCCAATTTCATTCGGAAACCAGGATTATATCGATCAGATTGTAGGACGTAAGATATTCTGGAAGGAGCAACCTGCAACAATCATCAGATACAGTGGTATGGATCGAGTTACTATTACACCTGAAAATCCGAACGGATTCAATCCGCCTTGCTATTTGGATAAAGATGAGATAATGGATCGTGAAGATCAGTTTGAAATTGTTGAAGACATCCTATCAAATTCTATCTGGTGGTTCCGCGATTGATATTATAATCATTTCATGTTATAATAAAAATAAAAGGATGAAAACTTATGACAATTGACGTGCTCCATAGTAATGAAAGTATTGCAAAGTTGTCTACAGAGGAATTAGGACAACTTGCAACAAAATGGCATTATATAGGTACAAATACAAGATCACTTGATAGAGCGTACATGAACCCAGCCGTTAAATGTGGAATTGCTATGATGTATATTAATGATATTGCAACAGATGGTTGGGTGTTAGATGTGACTGTGCAAGATAGAAAGACTCACGCTCAACTTTCAAATAACCGATTGGGTGTCAGTACCGAAATGGTACAAGATGAAAGTTTTGCTAGAGCTATAAGTGCGGTATATATTTTAGCAAAACAGATGGAATGTATAGGATGAGCCTCGCGCTCATCCTTTTTATTTTGGTCTTTTATAGACGATAAAACAACTACATAACGATTGAAAGGAGTTGTATCAATGGAACCCATATTCAACATGTTTAAAGTTAAATACGCCAAATTGGATGAAATTATTACTAAAGGATGTCCTGATATTCAGGCAGATTCGAAAATCAATTTATTTATTAATCTGGAACCGATATTGCGAAAACTAACAGCTAGTGATATCGATAAATATTTACGTGTAAAGAAAGATGAAAAGATTTATGAAATGGCGAGTAATATCGTGAATCTTGCTGCTCACTACAGATTATTCTTTTCAAAAAATAAGTTATATTCTAATGTGTATATGTACCTCGGTTATCCGTTCAATACAGTGTATAAAAACACTGATCTTCAGACAAACTATCGAAAATCATATCAACACAAATACACCAAAGATCCAAAGTCTATGGTTCTAGGTCATGTGCTAAATGAAGTAATCCCATTAACCAAAACGATATTAGAGTATGTGAAGGGGGTCTATCTTATTGAGTCTAATACGGTAGAAACTTCAGTCATACCTCAAGTAATTACTACTGAATCAAATGATAATTATTTAAATTTTATGTTGACAACGGATCGATATGAGTATCAATATACGAATCATAACTTCTATATCATCCGACCTAAACAAGATCACAGCTACCTGTTGAATAAAGACAATGTCATCGACTTAATGAAGCTTGAGGATAAAATTGTAAACGATATTCGATTACCATCTTCGTTCGTTCCATTTATCTTGTCTCTACTCGGAGATAAATATCGTAATATTGAAAAGATTAAGCGAATTGGAATCGGGAATATCCTCAAAATGATTCGTCAAGCAATTGATATGAATATTATCAGTTCTAACGTCACAAATATTAACGTACTAGCTGAAGTGTTAAAAGAGGATATTCGATCACAAGTCATGGAGAATTATTATCTTACAGATATTGTGTCACAATATCAAGTACTAAACATGAAAGGAAGATATAGTATCACTTCACAATTGGTTGATAAATTTGATAATGTGTCACTTAAAAAAATTAATGAAGAAGAATTCTATCTTTATCCAATGTATATTATGGAATTAACACATGCTAATAATCTTCAGAAACCACGTCACAATTTTAATATTTTCGGAGGTTGATGTTATGAGTTGGGCATCGATTGTTATTTTAGGCATTTTGTCACATATATTAGTAATTAATAGCTCTAGAAAAGTATCTGCGAAACACATGATCAGTTTTCTAGCATTGCTCATCATTATCGGTTTAGCGGCAGTTGATATACTCATCAAACATTATAGAGGTGACCTATGATATATTCTACAATTATGACTTTACTCACATTCGCGTTCATGTTGGTTTGGTTATATGCGACTTATCGTATATTTAAAGAGCCTACATTCCCAACATGGTTACGTTTATCAGTTGCCGGACTAAGCGTATTGATTGTAGTAACTACAATCATTGGAGGAGTTGTAACATGGAAATATTTTTAGAAGTATCTCGATATATACTCATAGGCGTGACCGTATGTTTAATATTGTCAGCTATGTATGAATGGCTTCATTCATATAGCATACGAAAATTCTTATATATCTCTATGGTTATTATATTACTAGGCGTTGCCTTAGATGGGTTGGTGTGATAATGATGGAAACATTATATTTAATCATGATTGTAACTACAATATGTATTATCGCGATGATGTTTATATATCCGAGTTTATTTAATGATACTGGATATAAACGATTTGCTGGATTGATTGTTGTATTATGGGTCATTGCGATATTCTCGATCTTTGCATATCTAGATCGAACAATGACTAAGCATGATGTGATATCGGCTGTCATCAATATCGTTGCCGTATTATCTGCTTTGTTAAGTATAATCATGTGTATGTATATGAAGAGAGGTAAGCAATATATCATCAAAGTAATCGTCATTCTTCTTTGTCTTATCAATGTCGGTATTGCTGTAATCATATCATAAGGAGGGTAATAGTATGGCAATTCCATTAACGATGAAAATGTATCGATATCGTGTAGATGCATTTGATATTCTTTTAGGTGGGGAAACAACAAAAGTGTTACCCACCCAAATCAACTCGATTATTATTGAAAAGGATTTTGATAGCGATTTCTTTCCTGGTATCCGGGTGAATCTATCCCTTGATACTGAATTATATCATAAAGTAATTGCAAATAAAACATCCGTTCGATTTCGTATGCGTTTACAAAAGCACATCTACAATCGGGAAAATAAACTGACAGCAAAAAGTGATGTGTTTAATGACATATTTTGCATTTATCTAGACGAGGATACACCTTTCCTAGATCAATCTTCACACGAAGAATCAAAGAAAGTGACCGAGGTGCCAAAGAGTCCTGAGCATGTAGGCGGAGGGCAGCAGGAATTATTCTTATTTAAAGAAAAAGATATCGTTGCATCACAAAAAGTACAAAATATGGTGTTGCAGAATATTAATATGTCTAATGTCATTGCTTGTATCTTATCTGGCGCAGGGGTCAACAATGTATTGATGTCCCCAATGGAAAATACCACAACTTATCCAGAAGTATTGATTCCACCATATACATTACTGGGAGCTATTGATCATCTCGAAGCCCATTTTGGGTTTTATAAAAATGGTACGGTGGTGTTTTTTGATACGGATCGTGTATACTTTTTAAGACGAGGATCTACATGTACAGCATGGGTTCCTCAAGAATATAAAAAGACGGTATTCCATATTAAGAAGACGACTAATCCAGATAGTTTAAGTCCGGGTAGTTATGATGATACAGAAAATAAAAATATTTTTATTAATGTGGTACCCAATGATATCTCAATGAGTACACCGTCTGTATTAACGGATGTATTACATGGGAATAATGTCATTGTAGTTACCCCAAGTACAGGGAAATTTGATAATATTAATCCAAATACAGTTCAAGTGGGCAGTGGTAGTTATTCCGTTATGGTTGATCCGTATGCCAATCCATACGCAGTATCAGCAGAAACCTACCAGCGGAATGAAGCGTCATATGTTGCCCAAGTTACTTTGGGTGACTATGATATTGCAGCAATAACACCCAACAAAGAATTCATGTTCACATTTGAAGATGCATCCATCAACTCTACATATGGTGGAAGTTATCGTATCAGTAAATCTATATCCACATTTACGAAACAAGGAGAAGAATTCTCCATTAGTGGACAACACACCTTTAATCGAATCAAAAGATAAAAATAAGTATAAGAGACGGTAAACGCTCTCTTATACTTATTTTTTTATTTTTTTGTATCTTTTACATTCACTTGAGAAGCATCTGATGCATCATTTTCGGATTTCTTCTTTGAACCACGAGCCTTCAATACCTGACGCATCACTGTCATATAAGCATGATAGCGTTCTTCACATACTGTCATAACGGAGGTTACAACCCATTGGTTAATCTGTGCCAAGTTTTTAAGCATTGTTAATTCCTGTGTTGATAGTGTTTCATACGTATCATTTTTTTCTGCGGTTTTTGCATCACCATGGTCTGTCATTGTAACCTTAGTAGGTTTAGTTACTGTACGATCCACTTGATTGGTATCCTGTTGACCGTCTGCTTCTTGAAGAATAGTATATCCTAGTTCAGTCTGGGATAGTAGCATATTTTCAATAAGACAAAACTGTTCCTTTGCGGGTCTACGGTTTTTCAGATTACGTTCAATCATTTGGATATCTTTTTCACTTTCACTAATTTGTTTCTGTACCATAGGTAGGATTTTAGATTCATAGTCTTTACAATACACACGCATTTCTTGCAGGATCTTAGTCTTCAGTTCATTTCCTCCGAGCTTCACTTGCTGGAGAGGACCTGTGGCTTTTCCAGTTCTGAAGAAGTTCTTCAAGCCGTTGACCATATTTCCATTTTCATCGAGATACTGTTTAAATGCTTGATTTTTGAGTTCTTCAATATTATCAAATTTAGCCACTTTACTTGGATCATTAGTCATACTTCGAACGGTACTAAATACCCGACCGGACAAGGAATCAATTTGATTAACTGGAACGTTCCAAAATGGAATGATATTGATCTCCAGTCCGTCTGTATTGATGTCATCGAACAAGGTGTAATTTTTTTGTAACCACGCCTTATCATTAGCGACCAGTTGTTTTATTTTGTTTACAAACGTTTTGAATACCGTTTTCAAAAATTCAATCAAACGAGCAAAGAAATTAGCTTTGTTTCCTTGTGGGTCAGTTGCAGGAGCCTCTGTTACAACCTCAACCATACCTAAACTTTCAAGTATGTATTGGGATTCGAGTTCCATTTGTTCGAACAGGATTTCATTAAATTTATGATTCATGTTACTATGATATATCAGGGTTTGAGCAGTGTAATCCATTAAAAATCACCACTTTCTATATAATATGATTAAGAGGAAAAGATAGATTTCCGAACGACCTTCTCTGTAAACGAAATGGATTCTTTTATTGCGTTTACTTTTTCGGAGATCGCGGTAACCACAATAAAACCAAGTTCCTTGAACAGTCTCAGCTTATAGTTATAAAACATATTCAATACTTCTACTCTATCATCTGTACTAGGAACGTCATTGTGATCATGATGGCGAATGTTATCCCCATCATCTGAAACAACAATGCGATGGACATATAGTACCTTTTCATCATCTTTATAGTGAGCTGTCGGATTCTTTTCGAAAAAGGTTTTGATGTTTTCCAATAATACAATAGTCTTATCTCGCTCACTTACTGCTTTTTTGATCATATCTTTCAAGGTGCTATAGTTAGACGTAAGCTGACGAAGATATGTTTGATTCACATGGATATTTTGAGGTGAATATTCTTCACCACGATATAACGCCCGAGTAATTTCAACATAGTCTTTACGCTCAATACCTTGGCCTCTAGCACCCATGACTTCGCCTCGTGTTTTTTCAAAAAATGTATCACTCAGATACTTTTCACGGGTAGCTAACACTTCAGCTTTTGTAAAGTGTTCAGCTCGACCCGTTTCAGAACTATATTTATCAACTTGCTTTTCAATGACGCTCAGATTGGGAACGTCCGCACGAAACGTGTAGTTGTATCCCTTCAGCGTGAAATCGGGTTCTGCTTTATCGATAGCATCTCGATGTTTAGTAATAAACTTATCGAAGTTCCCGATATAGGCCGTAATATAAGTAAAGATCTTAGTTGTAAGTGTTTTCAAATAACCAATCATCTTCTTAAAGAATTTAACTGCCGAATTCCTAACATCGTTTAATCCTTCTTGGAGAATTTCAGCATTACTATCCTTCAATCCAATATAGGTTGAGGATAGGTGCTCTTGATGAATCGCAGCATATTCATCCTCCAACATAACCAAACATTCGGTCAGATACGTGTGTCCATCTACATCATCTAATGCATATTGAAGATGACGTTGTTCTGTTACTGGAACATGTTTATTAAATATGGGCTTAAACTTCTGCATAACGCACACTCCTTTATATTCATTCTTAATAACATGTTGAATGACTATGAATTGAAGAAAATAAAAATCATACTAGAGTACCCGAAGGTATCTAGTATGATTCATTTGTATATTGATTACAGCCAAGCTTGAGCTGAGTTCAGAATTTGTGTTGCCACAGATTCGGTAGTCGCTTCTTCAGACTCAACCGTATTTTCTTTAGCGACAGTTTCTTCTTTCTTACTGTCATTCTTTGGATTCCAACGAACAAAGGATTTCAATGTCCGTTCAAAAGAACCCAGAGCTTCTTTGACAGAAGAGATTTGAGCACCGCTAATTTGGTTTCCAAGGGAAATAGCAAAGTGTGCAGTGTTGTAACGACGGGAAGCCAATGCCGCCAAGCGACCTTTTACATCTTCCGCAACGTCCAACTTAGCAATAGCGCCACGTGCGCGATCGATAGCTTTCAGAACATAAGAGTTTTGTTTTTCGGTTTCAGCAGCGGTTTTACGAAGACCTTCAAGAATGCCTTTGCCTTTACCAACCAGATCAACCATTTCATTTTTACTTGTGGACGAGAAATCGGAGATTTCCACTTTCTTATCTCCACCACGGAATGCATTTTTAACAGCCGTGATTGCATCGCCAACTTTTTCATGTCCAAGTGCTTTAAGCACTTTTTCCTTGGAGTCACCTTTTGATTCTCCTTCGGCATCTCCACCATGAGATTGAGCAGAGTCCACGTGGGTTTTAACCAATTGTGGATCAGCATCACTGAATTCCAGACCCAATGTGTTGAGAGAATCAACTACTTTGAGTGTAAGATTTTCAGCAAAATCACTACCCTTAGCAATATCGTACGGATAGGATGTATATTTAAATCCTTTGCTGTCTTTTACTTTGATTTCTTCGCCGTAAGTAGAGATAAATTTCTCTCCACTTTGGATCAGCAATTGTACTTGGCGAATAGCTGCCGCGTACCATGCTTTGACTCTACTTCCCAGCGTAGTAAATACTTTCTTCAGACGATCCCAAACGCCTTGAGCAAAAGCTTCCAAAAGGACTTCAGGTGTAGATGCCCCTTCGAATACTGCTTCTTCCATCAGGATGTCTTGAATATACACGCTGGATTCAATTGCATGAATTTCTTCAGAGGATTCCAACAAGAATCCTTGCAGACCAGCCAGAGAGTCATCAACGTAACCCTCGTATACTGGCAATTCCGGTTCAGTAGTTACCGCACTTTCAGTCAGTACGGAACGTTTCATGAAAATACCCATAGTTATTTTACCTCCTTCGGTCGTTATCGACCTTATTTAATTTCTGTTTGTGTTTGTTTAGCTGGGTTGCTTTTCAGAGCACCCAATGCTGCCGATTTGTAAACACGGTCACATTCAGACCAAGCTGCTCTCCACGAACGGAATACTTCCATTACCAATCCTTTTTGGAAGGAGAAGATGGATGCATATGTGCGAAGCGCTTCCAGTGCCAGTTGTTTACCTTTATCGCCATGGTTAATAGATACATTTTCGTCACCATGCTTAATTTCAGCAGGTTTTTTGTCGGAACTGTTTTTCACTTTGGATTGCAGTTCATTTACACGTTTCAACAGCGCACCGAACTCTTTATCGATGTCGCCTTTCATTTTCAGAACGGCTTCTTTGCCTTTCTTGTTCTTCATAGAAGAAACCAGTTCACTTGCCGAGATGCTTTGGTCGGATGTATCACCCGGTTTAGCACCATTACGGAATGTGGAGAACAGAGCTTCTTTGAATTGTTGTGCGTTCAACGCGCCGCCATGACCCAAAGCTTCGCCACGCAACAGATCTTGTTTGTCTGTTTTATAGTTTTTCAAAGCTTCGATATTTTGAGAGATTTCTCCCTCTTTACCTTCAGGGTCAGAAATTGCTGCAACTACAGCATCCAACTTACTTTGGATTTGGGAATCTACCAGTACACTGATCGAACCTTCGCCCAAGTTAGTATATTTATACCCTTTGTATTTAATGGTTTCTGGGAGTTTATCACCGTATTTTGTAGCGAAACCTTCAGCCGAGCGTGTGAGTGCATCGAATGAACGTACAGCATCAGCGAAGAATGATACCAGTTTACCCCACAGTTTTTTGAATGCGGATTTAATAGCTTCCCAAGCATCTTTCATAGATGCTTCCATAGCCACTTCCATTTCACCCAGACGGGCGTTAATAGCTTCTTGATCGGCTCCGGATTCTTGCAAGGAGCGAATATCTTGACGTGCAGACATTTCAGCGGAATCCATTGCATGAATCGTTTTTACGATTTCCAAACGATCAGCCATATTTTCTTCCAAAGCGATCAGGTCTCCGTTAATATCTACTCCATATCCTTCATAGACAGGAGCTTCAAAAACTTCTTCCTGAGGAGCTTGTTGCTCAGTTTGTGTAGCTCGTGTGAAAATACTCATTGGAATTTCACCTATCCTTCCTTAATATTTTATAAATATGTTTATTACGCTTGATTTAATAAACCTCCTTTTTCCATAAGGTTATTTAAATCAGCTGGAATCCATTGTTGCGATCTGTCGCAACTTGTGTTTGAACATCACCCAATGTCCAAGTTTTGTTCTCTTTTTTTAAATTAACCGTAGCTTCACGCTCAGCAGCGGAACGGTTCACTTTAACTTTATCGGACAACCGGCGCAATTTATTCGCCAGCGCTTCCTGTTTATGAATGATATTTTTCTTTTCTGCCGGACTACCTACAAAGTTTTCGAGTCCGTTTCGATTAGCATCAATCAATGATGCTTGTTGTTCCAAGAAATCAGATAGTTTCATCCGGGAATAATACCCAAAGAAAATGATTTCTCTAGTGATAGGTACAATACTGGAGAGTACAGCGACGATACCTAATGCGAGTGATCCACCTACAGCAATACCAGTGAACCCTTCAGCACCTGTATTGAGAACAGCACCTACTGCTTTCCGGAACGACCCGTTGCGTACTGAGGCATTAAACTGCACCAGTGTTTGGACCAATAGTACACCATTACGGTCTGCACCTTTGATCAATTCAAATTCAATTTTATCGACACGTTTTACGTAATCAACATACGATGAAATAATTGCGGATACTGATGCTACACATGCGTATACCAGTGTATTATATTGTATAATGATGAATTCTTTATCCAGTTGGAATCCCTTTTGAAAGAGATCGCGGCTATTAATAATATTTTCAATAGCAGTATCAACGATATCTACCTCAGGTACCTTAACATTTGACTTTTTAGCAAGATCTCGGATAATTTGGATGCATTGTACCATTGATTTATATCCGGTATATTTGGTAATATCCCCTTTACTTTCAGGAATACGATCAAAATCGATATGAGATTTATCAATAGCGGATTTGTATAGGTTGGTAACCAATACATTATTCACAGCCGCATGATCCATTTCCAACAATGTCAGCATTTCATTACGCTCTTTAATAGTCGTTGCATTTTCCAAAAAAATATCAATGCATGGATTTGTGTTCATGTGTACTTCCTCCTTATCTTAGATCATTTTTGAACGATCGATAATTTTCATGACATCACGTAAGTCACTCTTACTACTATTTTCTTTTTCTAATCCACCGAATGAGATCGATTGATAGTCCATCAAACCATCAAACATAAAGTGGGCAATCTGTGCAGAGTTATCTACGATAACAAAGCTCAGTAAGAAATACGTATCCATTACCTTACTCACGATAGCCGGATTCATCAGATTGAATCCATATTGGGAACGGATAGCTTCAGCTTCTTCCATCGAAATGACAATGGAGGCATTGGGAAGAATTTGTTTCTTCGTTTGGAATACAAACTTTGTTCTGGCCAATGTTTTTCGACGTTTTAGAGAAATCCACCAAGGGGATGCTCCATTACTACGGTTAACAACATCGTCTTTGATTGAACGAATGTTGAACAAGAAGTCTTTAAAGAAAGAAATCTCACCTGTAGTCCAACGTACAAAATTAAAGAATGCGCCTCGATTACGTAGACCGTTCAATAAATTATTCACGATCTCATCTGATGCGATAGGATGCATAGTGGATTTAATCCCAATAATGAAATCCTGGTGTCCTTGATCACTATCGCCTTTGGAACGAATAACTCGCAGATGGAGTGTAGTAGGAACTAACTCATTGGCCTTGCGAACATCGTTATCTCGCAGAATGCGATCAGAAACCAACTTACCACGCATACTTGGTTCTTGACGGTGCTGTGAGGATTTAGTATCGTCATCTTTGGCTTCTCTAACGATAGTATTATGATAATTATTCAGGCTCTCACTTGTGAATTTTACACGAGCTTGTTGTGGAATGAATTTGTTATTCAGGATATCAGTCTTCATGTGTTCCAAGATACCACTCAGTTGTCTTTTATTATCGGAGATAATACGACCAGTGCTACCTTCACATAGTGAAGCCACAAATTCCAAACTCTCACTTACATTACCCATACTATTATTAAAATTTATTACATCTTGAAAATCTGTTTTAACGTTACTATTTTGATGAAATTTGCGAAGATACCCAATAGCATCAACGTCTCGGTCAACATCCAATTCTGGACTCATAGTCACAGCGATTTGAATAAATGACGAAAATTGACGTTCTAATGCCTTAGTGATAATTTGGAGTGTATCAATATCCATAGACTTGGATACCAATACAGGGAACTGCAACGTACCTTCCATGCTACGTTTGGACAGTGAACGATATTGTTTACCATCTCCTTTAGCTATAGAATTTTTAGCTAATTGGTTTAGTTCAACAATAGTATCAGCCACGTCTCGAAAAATACCCATATTTTTCAGTCCTTCCTTATACGATTTTAATATACTGTTTTCGTTAGAAAAAAATTATTGGTGTGTGAATATGTGTCGGATCATACAAAAAAATAACGGCATATGACAATGCCGTTATTTAATACTACATGTTAAATATTTTCAAAGACGCTTCTATCAATGCATAACACGTATCTCTTTTTTTCTGGTCCCAATCACGTTCCGCTTGTCTTGCATAATGTATAAGGTGTAACATATGATCTTCTTTATCACGAGCATCCTTGGACAACTGATAAATACGTTCAGCATTATTTGAACAATCTTCACCGTGAAATGAATTCAGCTCATATAACTCAATATACTGTGAAATCTTATTATGTGCTCTTTCGCGAATGTCTTTTTCTAAAGTATTCAAATCAATATAGTTATTCATGTTTTAACATCTCCTGTTTATTATTAGTGTTACTTGTTATTAATATACATTATATTCTCTTTGGATTGTACAAAAAATAACGGCATAATAATATGCCGTTATTAAATACTACATGTCAAATGTTTTCAAAGACATTTCAATTAACTCATAATACGCGTCCCTTCTTTGATAATCTCCATTATTCTCTGCTTGTCTTGCCTCACGTATTAGATGTATCATATGATCTGCTTTATCTCGGACATTCTTGGCTAATTTATAAGTGAGATGAGATGATGAGTTTATATAATCGGTAAAACCAGACAAATTCAGTAATGATAATGCCAATTGTGCACCAAACACTTTTCCTGCATTCGATATGTCATTTTCAATTGCATTACTTAAACAATTCTCATCTTGTAACTGATTCGATGACGTTATCTTACCATTTGTTGCTTTACTTACAGCTTCATCTTTCATTTTATTATAATCGTACTTTTCATATAACTCAATATACTGTGAAATCTTATTATGTGCTCTTTCGCGAATGTCTCTTTCTAAACCATCCAAATCAATTGTGTAATTATGTTGACGCATACGGTTATTCATGCTTTAACATCTCCTGTTTAGTATAATTTATTAGTATTACTTATTAATAATATATAAATGATTCATTGTAATATACGGGATCATACAAAAAAAATCACTATAGGACGGTTGAATCGTTTTATTCGAATCGAATTATAATTCGAGGGTTGTTGTGTTTTGGTTTAGTATAATGGGTAACTTCCTTTTTTGACGCATTTGATACGCATTTTTTCACGCATCCAAATGTCTTTCCTAAAGCTTCCAGTATGATATATGCTTCAACCATCAATGATCAATCCCCCGATAAATGTTGTGAACAGCTTTATCTATATCGCTGTTATAATATGATGCAGGGTGACCATATATTTGAATGTAGTATATATCAACCATTTGTCCTATTCGTGATTTACGGGTATATAATATATACCTATTATTTCGTTAAAAAATCAGGCTATGAAACAATATATAAATAGAATACAGAGGAAGGTGATCACATGAGATTACAAGTGAAGGTGACCGCATCGTCGTTACACATTCGGAGGACACCAACAAACTCGGCTGCTTCTGTAGGATTTCTAAATAAAGGCGATACAGTGACCGTTATCAAAGAGCAGAATAGTTTTTATTATCTATCAGATGCTCGGGGTTGGATTGGTAAGAAATATACATCGCTTGTGAAAAATTTAGAAGCCAGTACACCCGCGAAAACCAATAACAATACGAAGGGAGGAACTACTCCTAAAGGTACGGGTGGGAATACAGCCCTCGCTGAGAAAAAAGTTCAGAGTGGAGCCAGCTATGAAGAGACAGCAAAATTATTAGGATCAGCTACGGCTACAGACATATATACTAAATTCGAAAAAGATGGGCGTGTAGCAACTGGGGTTAATGAACCTGGGATAGCCGTTCAGACGTATAAGTATGCATTAGATACTTCTTATCTGGATGACAATATGGACATCATTCGGAAGAATTTAAACATCGTACCATCGGGCGGTGATTATGCATCTACAACTGATGCGTTATTCGATCAGTTTAACCGTTTCAATACTCCGTTTCACGATATGTATTTATCAAAAGGATTTGGTCATGTGTTTTTTACTCGGCCTAATACCAATATCGTTAAATCATTAGGGCAAGGTAATTTAGTATTGACAGGTCAGGCTGAACGTGATCCACTAATGTACTATATCTTCCAGAAACATCCTAAAATACTAACATCGTTATCCCGTCATTATACTGCAAAGCATGATTTTAATATCTTCCTTTCTAATCAGGCAGCATCATTCGAATTATCTGACGAGTTTATTAAAACCACAGAACATGGTGAAACATTGACCGGGTATAAAGTTCAGTATGGTAAAAATAACATCGAGTCTAATACAGCAGGGACCTTTTCGGTCAACTATCAAGATGATAATAACCTCACTGTATATTGGATGCATAAAGCTTGGGTGGATTATATCTCCAAAGTAAACCGGGGTGAGTTTTCACCTATACGAGATTATGTGATTAAAAAGATATTGGATTATGCATGTAGCGCATATTATATTCTATGTGGTCCAGATGGAGAAACGGTTATATTCTGGGCTAAGTATTTTGGCGTATTCCCAACCAGTGTACCCTCCAGTAATCTAGGATGGACAAAAGGGACAAATATTAAGACACCAGAATTCGCTATTAACTACGCTTACTCCTACAAGGAAGATGGAAGTCCATTAACGTTGGCTGAATTCAATATGAACAGCCATACCGAATTAATATATAAGAAAACGTATGAACCTGAAGTTCTTGGGACAGGTCGCACATTAAGTAGAGCACCGTTTATTGAAACCGTAAGAGGAGGTCCTAATCGGTACCGATTCAAATTACGGTTCCGGAAATAAAGATAGGAGGTATATCTATGGCAACAAGAGACTATAGTAGTATTTATAACGTAAAAGACTTTATCCAGAAAACCATCGCTCCTAAATACTTTGATTTAGGAGACGTTAATCTGCTTAATATCGGTATGATCGGTTATACAACTGATATATTGGCTACGATGGGCGAAGATAGTTTCAACACGGTATCGACGTATACTAAAGAAATATTCCCCAATCTAGCGGAAATACCGGAAACCATTTATAACAATGCTGCTCGTTTCCAAATCGATAAAATATTTGCGAAACCTTCTACGTTACCAATCATGCTGTTTATTAATGAAAGTGATATTCATAAATATGCAAAACCGGTTGGAGATCGAAGCGAGTTTATTTTAGACTCATCATTAATTGTAAATATTGAAGATATCCCATTTATGTTAGACTATGATATCCGTATCACGGTAAAACCTTATCGAGGGGATTTCAATTATGCTGTAACGTATAAGATGGATTTTACGAACTCATTGAGTTCATCTACCAACCCATATATACGATTCCGTCGTGTAACAATCGAAGGTCAAAAGTATCTAGGATTGCTGGTTGATGTGCATCAAGTGTCTCGATTTGAACAAAATGAAACGATCATTAATAATGACAAAATCAACTATCCTACGTTGCAATTTCAATTCAATGACCAGATTGCTAACTTCGAAGTGTTCTATCGAGCACCTGGGGCAAGTTCTTATGTGCAATTGAAAAAGAGATTGATCAACAGTACAGCTATCCTAGATCCGTTCTGTTACTATCGGGTATATGATGAAGATCGGATTGAAATTTCCTTTAATATTCAGGATAATTATTTCCAACCCGAATTTAACTCGGATATTATGTTTCGTATTTATACAACTCAAGGAAAGAAAGGGAATTTCCCTACGTATAAAGGAGATAACATCATTGTCAGTGCCATGTCGGATACAGAGGAATACAGTAATAATATCGTTCTATTTGCACAGGCTCGCAATGCGAGTGTAGGTGGGTACGATATGTTGACATTGGAACAGCTTCGTACGATGGTTATTGAACTCGCATCAACGACAGGTGCATACACAACCGAAAATGATCTACAACTATACTTCTCAAATAATAGTAATCTTGAGAATACGGATGTATTATTCATTAAGCGACGAGATGATGCATTGGAACGTTTATTCTCCGCGTTCTCTTTATTTAAGGATATGAATGAAGACATCTATCCGACTAATACACTTAATTTAAAAATAAATGAATCTCAGTTCGACAATCATTTCGAACAAACCAATCGATATCTTCTTAAACCAGGGCATATCTTTACGTATATTGATGGTAGTACAGATATGGTGCAGATAAAGGATGGCCTTACACTCAAAAGCGATCTGAAGACCGTGACTGACCCATTTGTATATACATCACCTTATATGATATCGGTGTCTAAAACCCAAGGTATCGTCGGATTCTATTTGAATACGTTGAATGATGATATTCCATTGGAATATACTGCCGTGAATGAGGATTCGCCTATTCAGTTTATCTTTACCAATATGCATATCACTAGAAATGCACTTCGAGGTGAAGATTATTATACTATGCGAATTACTTTGACTCCTGCGGTTGAGGATGAGATTCATATTAAAAATGCAGATGGGACATTTAATGATAACATGGTGATCAAAGGATTTATCCAAGATACATCAGGTGCTGAAATTTCATATATCGATTTCCAACCTGTGTCTTATGACGATAAATTACGTGTGTTTATCTTTGAGGCTAAACTCACGACTGATGACTATATGACATTAGATGAAAAAATGAGAGTATCTGGTGTTAAGGATATTGAAACGGGTATTGCTGGAGAAAAACTAATACCTATGGTTGATGCGATCATCAACTTCAGTGTATTTTACAAACACGATGGTATCACCCGAATTCCTCATAAATATGATTATCTGGATGAATTGAAGACGTATACATTAACCAATCAATACTCGTCCAGTGAGTCGAAAATAACATTCATTAAACCTATCAATATGATGCGTAGTCGATTTAAATATATTCAATCTGGTGATAGCTATTATATGACGATGTCACTACTTCCATTTGTAAAAGCTACAACTATGCAAAACGAGTCTATGTCTTCGAAATTCGTAGAGGCATTGTATGAGCAATACACGTACTTAAATGGAGTACTGGATCGAATCACATCGAATTTCGGAGTAGATATGAAATTCTACAACACGTACGGTAAATCCAAACATTTCCTTATTGGGGATGGGGAAACTATACTAAACCGAGTGAACTGTAGTTTCCGTTCTAAAGTTACACTAAATGTAGGTACAATCGAAAGTGAAGTTGTTGCTGACTTGAAGCAATTCGTAAAAGATTATATTGAAACATTGAATAAGAAAAATGGATATAACTCTGTGTTTGTATCTAATCTATACCGAGCAATATTAGAAAAATTCGAAGCTCAAGTAAGTCATCTTAACTTTACAAGTATTAACGGATACCCGGCGGATGTACAAACAATTCGCAATCGAGGGGTCGATATCGAAACCCTTCCTATTGCAGAGATACGAACCTATGTACCTGAATATCTTACGATTACCGTGGATGATGTTATATTCGATGTAACTTCAAACTAAAACAGTATAATAAAAATTAACGTAGTTCGAAAGGAGTTTTTATTGTGAATAGAGTGCAATTGAAAGGACCCAAAGAGGGTAAAACATCGGAATATGTAATGATGAGCGACGGATATTTGACCATTAAAAGTATGAAAGAAAACGCCAATATTGCACATCACGACGAAATGGATCGTCGTGTAGCTGTGGCTGAATCAATGCAATCGATCAACGATCACAATGAACGTATAACGGAACGTGAAATTTCAGAATCCCATATTCCTATCATGTTGAATAAACTCGATGCGTCTGGTAAGTTAACAGTCTTTAAAGAAATTTTATTTGAAATGTACAAAGGAGCTATGATTCCTGATCCTGATTTCGTTGAGTCTCATGAGGAACAACTCCGTGAAAGTTTCTTTGACTATATTGATGAGAAGGGCGGATTGAAACTATTGGAATCCGCCGTACGTGTCAATAAGTCTCCATGGCTTCAGGAATTGAAAACATTGGTCGAGTCAGTATCCTCTTCGGTTGTTCGTAGAAAGTATACTGAGATTCGTGAAGGAAACACTCAACCTCAAAACATTACATTCGAATTGGATTGTGATGAAAAAGATCGGTTGAATTTGGGTAAACAGGATTTGAATGTAGATGAAATTTCAGATCTGGTTAAGTCCAAAGTATTGACAGTCATTAAGGATGAGCAAGAAAGACAAAAGAAACAGGATCAACTGTTTCAGGACTTGGAAGAAGAGTCTGCTAATATCACAGGGGATGGAAATGTAACGGAATCAAAGAAGAGTCTGTTCATTGAAAAACCTATCGTGGAAGAATCCACCTTGTTTAATTCAATCTTCCGTCATATTTGCAAGGAATATGTATCTGAAAACTTATCTATTGCATCTCAAGATAGTGACGACGATATTGATCCTGATGATGTTGATGTTAATGCGGATTCAAAGGATGCTGCTAAAGGTGATGGTTCTTCAATTAGCACTGATCCTGATTCCAACAACGATGATATCGAACTATTGAATGATGACGAATTGGATATTGATATGGACTTAATCTTGGTTGAATCCATCTGTCAGTATACCATGAGTGAACTATTATATACAATCCAGCTTGAAAATTATACAAGACAAGATGTCAGACAAATATCGCAACAACTTTTGAGATAAAAAATATGGATAGAAGGCATATGCCTTCTATCCATTATATCTTTTTGCTCGAACCATGATCTCATTTCCTGTAGGTTCAACTTGAAATAATAACCGAGTGTCAATGTTCGGATTTGAAATTAATGACCGCAGTTCTGTCTGCAATTCTTGTATAATCAACGGAATATTTCTCTTCTTATCCGCCTTTACTAATATTTCCGTGTTATTTACCACAGTAACTTGATATTTCCCTTGAGTATATCGAATAATCGACCCCATTATTTCTGCGATATTGATTCGGTCCTGACGGATCAGCACGAATTGTTGTTTCATGCTTTTACGTACACCGCCGTCGAGTAAATGTTCAACTGTACTCATGATAACCCACCCTTTCTTTATTTTAAATATCTGTATAATAATGTATAATAAGTTATACAATTGAATCTTTTGCGTCAATTTCTTTATATGCCTGTTGATATGTCTTCCACGATTCAACCTTTTTCTTATGGTATTTACAATCAAATTCTTCCATATATTCAATTTGAATTTCAACTCGGGGTAAGCAAGAATAGAATTTACGTACATGACCTTCCACAATCAGAGCATCATCCAGTAAATAATATTTCTGTACCATATCCCCATACGTCTTGGCAACGTTATCGTAATCCGGTTTACCTAATCCACGAATTAATTTCAGCTCACTCCATATCTTTTCAAATCTAGACATGGAGGATGGTGTTTGTATATATGCATCAATATAAATCCGACAAGGTGTAGCCACAATTCCTAAGGTTTGTCCTTCTTCGTCAATGAATTTCTTGAATAATTGACTATTATCGCTCGCATCTTTCACATAAAATACACCTGTTCGACCAGATCGTCTAGCCCGTGGTGTTGCTTTTGGAATCATGTAAAATACAAAGTTGGTTCGAAGCCATCGAATATGTAACAGCTTCCGCATTCCTTTTTGTAAGGCACCTAAATCCTTATCTTTAATGTTAAGGAGGGACATCATGTGATTAAATCTCCCTCCGAACTCCTTGGGTATATCTGCATACTTATCAATGTAATCACGTATAGCTTTTTTATTCATATCATCACCTGAATATACTTAGAATTTGTATAGACCGTCAATAGAACGTCTAATTTTCTGTAAGAAATCATTATAAGCATTGGCTGGAATATCAGTAACGCTATTCAGCAACATTGCGAATATAGCTGTAAGTTTAGTTTGGAATTCAGGTCTACTGATATCGATACCGCAAGTTACGGCTAGAAATTCAACCAATCCCGGATTATTCAAGAATAAGCTAGGTTTATTACTAGGAGATATCGACATATTTCCATACAAATCCTTAATACCCAGCTGCACTTTAACTTCTGTAGGAAGCCCGTGAACTGACCATGAGTTATTACTTCCTTTATCGATTGAGATGGAATCAATGATGCCCATCTGACATGAAAACCATCCTTTAGCAAATGCTTTAATCAGGAATGGCGATGAGTAACTGTTAGCCGTCGTTTGACGAGGTAGTGATAATGCTAATAGATGCATCAATGGCACCATGATATTTAAGTAGATACTTTCTTTGTCTCCATACGGAGAAACTAGATTGACTGTGACATTGTACGATTTATTATAAGCAGCATCTCCCCATATTTCTGGGAAAATAATATTTGAACCGTCAAGAATAGTAGAAGACATTCCCAGTAGCCGTTGGAAGAAATTATCATTCCCACCCAACTTGCTCTTAATTTCTTCAACCCCCGACGCAAAGGTCTGTAATGCGGAACTTTGTCTACTGATAGCGGATGCATCTAATAGAAATGCCAGTTCTTTGACAATTCCTTGTGCACTATCAAACATACCAGCTAATTTAGATTGCGACGTACTATTTGATGACGATTCACTAAACGATGTAGACGGATCGACATAGAATTGCACATACTGATAGTTACCAAACATGGACTCATACGCACTTGTGGCAATCTCTTTCATATTAAATGTACTATTTTCAGTAGGTAACGACTGTTTATACAGAGCATCAAATCTGTAATTAGACCAGTTATATGATCTGTACGGAGTACTACTCTTCGGAGCAGTTAAATCTCCTAACCCCATGTAAATAGCACAGAATCGGCACAAGATATTTACATAACGCATATATCCAGCGTAATCAGTCAAGAAGGAAAAGTATCGAAAATCCTTATTCCCAATAAATTGATCCAATATACTACCGTTGTCATCATTCTTATTTCCAAGAAGATAACTACTTACAGCTGATCGTTCATCTGCACTCGAATCCGGTAAATAACTCGGTTTACCCGGTAAGAAATACACAATAGGTGCTTCCGTAATATTAGCTTCCGTATATTTTCGACCTAATCCGTATTCTTCAGTACCGATACGAAAATCGGCAAGTGGATTAAATTGATGTGGTGAACCAAATAGTCGTGTGGAAGGGGTAATATTACCCGGTTTATTTTTGGCTGCTTCATAGAGCATGTTGATAAGCTTTTTATCAATACCTGGACTTTGTTTGGCTGTCTCCGCAGCCTTTGTTTTCGGATCGATAATACCTTTCTTGTTATCTACCTTGGATGGTTGTTTAGTAGTCTCTAAATTCTTTACTACCGTGGTATACGATTTGCCAATCCAACCTCTTGCATCTGATAAATAATAGAATCCGTTCTGTTCTTTAATAACCGTAACCAAATCACCTTTATTCAAATGCCCTGCAACTGCTGAACTTGTTGTTGCTTGTTTCCGAATACGTAACGTTGAAGCAGTAACTTTGACTTGTAATCTCATATGTTCACTCCCTTTAAAAAAGCATAGACGTAAGGTTATTTATCCTTACGTCTATGTTTCTTGTTTTATTAACGTCTACCCGACATGATCTTTTTTGCATTCGTATGATTTCTATTTTGTGTTGGGGTTTGTGTATTCGTTATGTTTTGAACCACATTTCCACCTCCGGAACCTCCTCCATTCACGACAATAATTCCATTCTTCGATGTTCCTTCTTGGCTGTCTACGTGTACGTTGATATCTCGTTTGCTGAGATCTTGAATACCTTGACTTGTTCCTCCAGTATGTGCTGCAATTTCTTGCAGTACCTGAATGACTTTTCCAAGTAAGTTATCGTTCGATCCGCTTGACGTATTGACGTACATCGGTTGTGTCCGTTGGACAATAGTATTATAAGAATCACGATATTCTTTAGGTACTTCAGAACCTTGGAGATCAGTTGTGCTCACACGGTTTATTTTTGGAGCTGAAAGTTTAACTGGTGGAATTTCAATATCTTCTCCACCAAATCCACCGCAACCCGCAATACTAATACCGTTATCACCACCATACCCACCTTGTTCAGGGTCCCAGTTTTGTAGTTTAGCTGTTACATTTTTAATTCGACTACTGTAAATGGAGTTTCGGCCCCAAATACTCTTCGATTTGAATTCAGATAAGAAGTGTTCAAATTCTGGACCATTTGTCTTGTTGTAATTAGCCAAGAATTTCTGAACGTTACCCGGTCCAGTATTCGCAAATTCAGCCAGCATTGCTATGGAACGTGGATCTTTGATCTTCCCTGTATCCACACCATATTTGTATACTGGTCCTAAGTTTGTACCATTGATATATTCCAAGGCGTACTGGTTCTGCACATCTTTTGAAACGCTATCATTTTTCTTGAGGAAGTTTTCTAATTTCTGTTGCTCGGCCGCTGACCACGGTGCTCTATTTCCCCAATTAACTTGGGTTGCATAGTATTTCGCTTCTGGGTCATTTGGCATTTTACTATACATCTTCTCCATTAATCGTTTAGCATTACCTTCACGCCACTGAAGGATACCGATGGACGGAGATAGACGTTGTCTTGTTTTTGAACTGATATCGTTTCTAGCGTAGTAATACTTACCGCCAGATTCACTACCGATAGTCATTTCTAAAGTCTTCTTCAAGATCTTTTCACGTATGGTTTTCGGAACGAAATTTAGACCGAATGCAGAACTTCCTGTGGCAGTGGCTGCTGCTTGAGCTGCTGCATCACCCCACGATAATGATTTATTTGTTCCACCATACATATTTTCAACTAACAAGGCGAAGTTTTCATTCATTTTACTAAACGCATCGAAAGTTCCATCTCCACTACCATCAGTAGCGACAGTGCCTCCCGAACTGGATAACCCTGCTGGTGAAGGTGGTGGTACGCTTCCATCGCCTCTTGTGAATGTCCAACCTTGTCGTGCTTCTTGCAATACCTTGCTAATGTCATATCCCTTAGAATATGATGCACCACGAGGGTCATTGATAATAATTTGGTTTCCTTTAACCCCTGTCGCAACGACAAAGTGACCGCCTGTTGTAAATGGAGAATCAGCAGCCGCATATTGTGTACGTTTACCGGACAAGATAACAGGGACGCCTTTTTGTAAGCTGGATAGTAATGTGCCGCTATTTGAACTAGGTGTGAACGGTTGAGTCTTCAATCCAAACTTCTTAGCCATCGCTGGGAAGTAGCTCCATGATGTACCTGCACTGATACTATAACCACCCGAACGACCTAGATCTGCCATTTGCGTCGGTAGGTATTCGTTTCCAGTTAGTTGCGATGCAACCATGGCCATCGATGTAGGTCCACAACCACGATATCCTAAGGATGGATCGTTCGCTTTACCACCTACGCCTGCACTATATCCATAATTATAATTCTTCCAACGATCATCTTTTTGGGAATAGTATTTGAATCCATTTACGATGGTAGGTTCTCCACCCATACCACCTTCATCGAGACGTCCACCCATACCGCCATTGGCTGGTTTTGGATTTGGTGTGAATCCGTTTTGTTCTAACGCTTTATCAACATCTTCATCGTCACCAGTGAAGAAGTTTTTAATGTTTTTGAAGAATCCTTTGATACTTCCTTTAAATTCTTCCCATGACTGAACGATGGAATCCCATGTTTCGGATATGGACTTCTTCAACGTTTCCCATACTTTTGTAGCTGTATCTTTAATTGGTTTCAGTACTTTATTGATCGATTCACTAATACCGTCCCAAATCTTACCTGCGGTAGTTTTAATACCATCCCAGGCTTTAACAGCTATATTCCCAATCTTTTTACCGACAGTACCGACGTAGCTTGAAATCTTCTTCCATGCGCTACCGATAGTACCGGATATTTTATTCCATACGAATGTCGCAGTTTCGACAATTGGTTTTGTCACAGTGCTTACAACACCAACTACCTTATTCCACAACCATTTAACGTTGTTTGATACTTTATCCCAAGTTTTAGATGTGAAATCACCTATGATACCAGCGACGTTCTTAACATTGCCGACCAAGGTGTTCCATTTCTCACTAATGGAATTACTCATACCATTCCATAATTTTTTCGTGACGTCTGTAATAATGACACCTACCGCGACGATTTCGCCGAGTGTCTTTTTCCATCCTTCTTTTATATTATTCGTAATATTATTCCATATCTCTGTTGTTCCCTTCCATATAGCTTCGGCCGCATCGGACACAACTCCACTTACTTTATTCCATGTCTTTGTAATAGGTTGAATAAAGTTCTTATCAATGGCAGTACCTACGCCCTTAATAAACTTCTGAACTTTAATCCCCATCTTATACAGGAATTTCGTTGTGGCTTCTGTATCTAGTAGACCGAATGACATTACGTTGGCGAATTTGGCAGCACCCGATGATGCCCTCATACCCGTTGTAATTGTACCGTCACCAGTAACATTAAAGTTTTTCTTAATTTGTTCATCGTCCGTGAACGATTTGTATATAGCCCCTCCTGTTCTATTCCAGTTGTCTTTCATCTTATTACCGGCCCATACTGCACCGTCTTTAACTTTACCACCAGCCCATTTAATACCGTCAGCTGTCTTATTGACAACATACTGCGCTTCATTAGCAACGGTACCAATTATTTTATTCTGGAGTTTATATGCACTTTTAGTTACATCCCATACTTTACCAGCGCCCTTTTTCGTTGCATTCCATACATTAGCTGCACCGTCAGCAATTTTACCACCGACAGTTTTATTCTGCATGTCATTCCAAACGTCTGTAGTAACGCCAGCTTGTTTAGCATCGTCTGCGAACTTAGTTTGTGCATTCAATAATGATTTATAATCAGCATCGTCAGACCACGATTGATAAATACGTGTGGCGATCATTTGGACAAAATCTTTTCCTGTGAATTCAATGGCAATATCATTAATGATAGCAAAAATGAAGTTCCATCCAAATCCAAGGATCATCTTAATGACAGATGAAATAGATCTCATTTTCCAATCGACCTGATCTCCGTCCACCTTGAACAAGTGAGCCGCATCAATTGCACCAGTAACACCATTCCATACAGCCCATGCACCCTCAGATAACATGAACGTTCCGGCTGCTGCTGCTGTTTTACCTATACCTACAGCGATACCACCCAGGATTCTAGGGACTGATTTCTTAGCTGATCTACCGATAATCGTAATCATATCTTCTGCCAGAGCAGCTTTCGCTTTTCTGGAAGTTTCAATACCTAGGATATCGACGATGGCTTTAGTATTAAATATTTTTTCAAATAAATCTTTAATGAACTGAGTGACTTTCGTCAATCCAGATTTTGCATTTTTAGCGGCTGTTTCAGCTGCGCTTATTGTTTTCTGTACAGGCTTGGATTGAATAATCGCTTGACCAGCCTTACTGTTGGCAATGGCACTTGTTGTTTTGGCGATACCTCGACCTACAGAAATACCAGCCTTAGCCATTGTCTTACTTGCGGTAGTTACAGTTTTAACTTCTGATTTTACAGCACCGATACCTCTTTTAACCGCATTGACACCTACTTGAGCAATCTTAGCACCACCACGAATTGCGTGCTCTGCAAGATCTTGGTTTGGAACAGGTCGATCATCCTTATTAAAGAAATTAGAAACCATGTCATACAATTTCTTTAAGAATGGAAGCGCGAATAATGCGGCCATCGTAATAAGACCTTTTTTACCGAAGATTGATAACCAGTTATCTTTCTGCTCAGTCGTTGTATTTGCAATTCTCTCTAAGAGAGAAATTTGACGATTTGTTGAATTGATTGTGAACTGCTCTTTCTCGGCAGCCTTAATACCTGCCAATTGGAACGTTGCTGTTTTACGATTAGTATGAGCTGATTTTTCATTTAACTTTTTCGTTTGGTCTGCGATACGAACTCGGTTTTGATCAATCTTATCTTTCTTGGTTGCGAATCCTTCCAATGCACTTAACAATCCACCACCAAAGCCTTTTCCTCCTGCCGCACCACCAGCAAGTGAACCTATTGGTCCCATATCTGCTATTGGACTTGCAGGCTGTCCACCTTCCATATGAACGGTGATAGGAGATGCTTTCCGAATCGCTTTGACAATATCATCAACGAGTGTATTTGGACCTTGACTTGTATTTAATCTCTCAACAACTTGAACGGTTGTAACGGAGTCTAATTGACCTCCTTTAATATACACTTCCTGTTTCTTACCAAGCATACTACCGATCGACTGGGCGAAGAATTTCAGTGGCGATGTAACCATTTGTAGCATGGTTTCGCCGACATCCATCAATTTCTTACCCACGGTATTCAGTGTACGCAAAGTACCGTCCAGAATAGTTTGAGTCATTTTAAATGTGAAATCTGTAATCATGCTAACTGAATTGGTTAAGAGTTTCCCGACACTTCCAAGAACCTTGGTTGTCATTATTGCAGTTTGCGTAATGACATCACCAACACCCTTACCTAGTTTCGTAAACAGATTTCCGACGCCTTTACCAAATCCAATCATAGCATGGCTTACGCCTGTCAACGCGCCACTAAATACTTTAGCAACACCCATTAGACTTTCCGCAATTGCTGGGCCAGCCATCTTAATGACCTCAACACCAGCTTGAATAGCCGAAGTCGCCATTTTAGCTAATTGAAGTGGAATCTTGGCAATACTGATCGCTGTTTCTTTAGCGATAGTTCCTAAGTTCTTTGTGAATTCCCAAACGCCTTTAGCAATATTCACAGGAATAGATAGAATAGCTTTGGTTACATTCGCAATACCTGTACCAAATGCAACAATCTTATCTGTAACAAAGTGAATACCTTGAGCGATCTTCTCACGAATAAGATCGAAAGGTTTGAAGAATATATTTTTCAGCTTACCAATAAATCCAACACGGTCTTTATTAGCGCTGCCTTTAATATCAGCATCTTGAATACCATATCCAGATTGAATGATCTTGCGAATCTTATACACGTTACTTCCGACACCATCCAATTGACCATGGACAGATGCTGCAATACTGCGGAGATATGTTACCATCAAACTTAAAGGACTCCCTTTTCGTTCAACAGAGGCTGACATACCATTGACAATACGATTGGAGCTATTGACAGGTCCTTGTACTGAACTTTCAGGTACAGCTGCCGCTCCAAATATCTTACGAATATAATTCGCTTCTTTTGCAGGAATAACCATTTCGCCTTGGTGAAGATTAGCTGCATAGTTATCATGAGGTACATTATCAATACCTGATGCATGTGACTTTCCTTTAATCGTAAATTTAGTCCCGGCTGCCATACGAACGATCGTATGTTTAGAACCATTTTGTTTTTCCCGATTAAGGAAATCTGTCATTTTAGACTTAAAGTTATTGACGATAGATGGTGTGTTCGATCCGTTTATACGAGTCTTAGGTTCGTTGTGATGAAGTCCTAATGCACGTACGATCTTATCAACCGCATTGTGGATTTTATCCAAGTGTTTATTTGATTCTTGGACTTCTTCTGTCAACTTATCAGACATCTCATTTACGGAATCTGTAACTTCCTCAGCTCCGTCGCCCGAAGCTTCTTCTTCCTTCTTCGGTTCTTCAAAGAGAGATTTAAGATTAGCCCCGCGAAGACCTCGTTTGATAGCATTGGACAGTTTCTTCTTCTGAGCTTTAGACAGGTTGTTCATATCTGCGCCTTCGCCCAAGAGAGCTTCAGGAGATAATCCTAATTTGTCAGCCAGTTTCCGACCCGTTCCATCCATCACGCCTTCTTTGCTGATCTTCTGATAGATGTTATAAATCTTGGAAATATTCATTCCATTTTCATCGAAGTTTTCATAGTCATATTTCAGACCTAACTTACGATGCATAGCGAGACGATCACGTTTACTAGCTAATGCAGCACGCGCTTCAGACATACTAGCATCTTGCTCAGCATTACGCTTTGCGATACGTTCTCTCTCTTCAGCAGCATAACTCGCGCCATGTTCACCCTCACGTGCATTTTGACGAGTTTCTTTATTAAAGTACATATCGTTGATACGACCGAATACGCCTTTACCAACAACATTACCTTCGCTGTCTTTCGTACGGAATAGACCCATACGTTCTCCACGTTCGCGTCTTCCTCTAAAGTCACCCATGTCATTCCAACCGTCGTCAATATAGCGTCGAACACCTTTTTGTTCCTGACGTTGTTGAACACCAACGGCAACAGCACTTAGAGCTTTAAATGGAGATGACAATAGTGTACCAAATACTTTACCGACACCATTGATAATTTTACTTAGGAACCCTTTGAGAGGTTTCATTACCTTTTCTTCCATGAACTTACCGAATGGAAGACCTACGTTCTTCTCAAATACATCACCGATCTTGACTTTGAAACTGTCCCATCCTTTCTGGAACATATCTTGCATCTTCGAAAACATGTCGGTGAATGCTTTCTTCATAGGAGCAATAGCATCGATGAATGGATTAGCAATACTCTTTGTAAACCACTCTTTGATATTTAAATTAATTTCTTGTAGTTTCAATTTCATAGGCTCTTGGACTTCGAGCTTGAACCAGTTTTGGAATTTTCCTAACATGCCGCCTTTACGCAGTCCTGTTTCCTCATCCCATTCACCGAACAAAGCTTTTTTCCAACGATCAGACGAAAGAGCAATACCAGCAGCCGCACCGAGAATAGCGCCACCAATAGGACCACCTGGAACTAACATTGCCCCCATGATACCTAAATGACTAGCTACAGCCCCAATACCTAAACCACTAATCGCACCTGCTCCGACATTACCCATAAGGTTTTTGAATGTTTTATTTTGTCCAAATGCTTTTGCAATGATACCGCCTGTGCGTTTTCCATCTTCGCCTTTAGGTCCAAACAACATCTTTTGGAACATTTCGGATCTGAAGAGTAATGATGCACCGATACCCATAATTGCACCGCCGACAGGACCACCTGGTAAGAAGAATGATGGCAGTAGACCTAGACCACTGACCATACCTTTAACGATCCCGAAACCAGCACCGCCGATGATAGCAACCTTGTGTTTCTTAAAGAATTCTTGAGTGGATTTACTAATAACACCGCCTAAACGTTGACCGTCAGCATCTTTATTACCAAACATCCAACTCTTGAATCGTTCAGACTGACTCAGGAATCCCAATGTGGTACCAACAATTGCACCACCTACAGGACCACCCGGTAAGAATAAAGATCCCAACAAACCCAAACTTCCGCTAAATAGACCTGCACCGCCACCGATCAGTCCCCAAGATAGAGCTTTAGGTGCGCCTGCTTTAATCTTCTTAGTCATTTCACCGAAAGTTTGACTTGCATCTTTTCCTTTAAATCCTCTAGGTCCAAAAATACCAATGCCGAAGTTTCGGAAACCCTCTTTCAAGGAGTCTAAAGCTCCTCCAAGCATTCCTTTTTCTTTCACTTCACCATCTTTATCTTTTTTACCCATCAGATACTGTTTCATGTTTTCTTTGAAGCCAGAGAAAATCTTTTTCACTTCGCCGAATACACTGTTCTCTTTATTATCTGCAAATGTTTTACCTGCTCGGTTAGTGAATCCCTTACCGTTGAAATAGTATTTCATACCATCCCACATATCAGCTAAGTTATTTGCTGTATCTGTAAATAATCCACCGTTACGTTTTCCGTCAGCATCTGCTTTACCAAACATAAAATCCCCAATACTTTTCATACGGGTTTTCATATTCTTAAACATGTCGCTGTCTTTCAGTTTGGTAATGATACCTTCTTTACCGAAAAGGTTTTCCTTTAAAGGTTCGAGAATCTTAACGTTTAACCAAGCTCCCATTTTAGAGAACTGATTCTTCATCATTGCCATGGTTTTCGTTAAAAAAGATGTACTTGTGTCATCTTCAGATTTACCGAATACCATAGTGTACATAGTATTGTCAATCTTATCGAATACACCACGGAGAAGGTCAGCAGGTTTACTCAACAGCTGGTCAATCTTTTCACGCATCAGGTTATACTTTTCTTGAGTATCCCCTTTAAGGAAACTGCCGATCCATTGACCAATACCTTTACGAGGTTTCTTCTTCGAACCCTCAACTTCATCATATCCAGAAATAACACTAGAGATTTGACTATCCGTCATATCATACAAGTCTAACGTCGAACCTTTAACAACTCGACCTTGTTCTTGAAGACGCTTCTTTTGTTCCTCTGTGTATGAATCATGGATAACTTGCTCTTCTTTATTTTTGTCACGTTGTATGCGGTCTTGATGTTTCTTCATGCCTTTGAGCGCATGTTGATGACCTGTAAGTACACCATTCGCAAGACTATCATCGGCAGATGTACCGAATACACGGATACCTTGGAGTAAGATTCGTTTAATGTCACGGAGATAATCTAAAGCTGTAAAATTAAACTTATCACGCATACCCGGAATGATACCTTTAGTTGAACCTATCTTACCTTTTTCATCTGCTGCACCATTTAATCCATTGAATAATGTATTAGCATTAAACTGATCTGGATTATTTTCGGCATTCAACATGAACTTACGAACGTTCCGTTTAGAATTCAGTGCATCACGACCAAACATTTGCATTTGATCTTTTTTAGATGACGATAGAATCAACTGACGGAAAATCCGAAGCATATTTGGATCTTCAAAATCGTACGTATCTTTCAGATCATCAATAATATCACCGTCGCGACCTCTACGAATCCGAGGATTAATTAATCCTTCTCGCTTACTAGCCATTTCAAAGAAGGTATCGATACGTTTATTGAAATCTTCACGATCTTTACGATTTTCAAATACGAATGCATTGGAACGATCTTTCAGATTTTGAATTCCATCAAAAGAGCTGGTTGCTTGATATCTCTTCTGACGATCGAAATCCTGTTTCATCGACTTAACGGTTCTGAATTGACCCTGATTATAATCATAGGCAACATCTTCATTCCCGGTTAAAGCTGATAAAATTTTACGAAGGTATCCAGGAATAACTTCAGTGATCGCTTTATGTGCTTTCCCGTCAAAAGGAGTTGGTCCCTTATGATAACGGGATAGATCAATAGTGCTCTTTTGTTTTACGTTGATACCTAAGATACTACCGATACCTTGCAACAATGGATTGTCAGATCCAGTAGTGTGTTTTGCCAATTTCATGAACATGGCGGGAAAAAAATTAGAAAACGACTTATCAAAATTTCCAAAAGACTGTTTCAAGAACTGAGGAATCAGTGTTGATACAATCTTAGTGGAAATAAAGCTAAGCGGAGATGCCGCCATGGATTTGAGGACATCCTTATCACTAGCCAACCATGAGAGCTGGGATAGGAGTGGGTTATTCTCAATGGTTTCTTTCATATTACGTTTCACAACGTTCATATAACCCTTGATGTTTAATCCACCTTGTGATAAGAAAGCTTCATCTACTGGATCAAAATCTTTCTTTTTCTCGGGTTGATTTAATGCCCCATTTCCACGTTTCAACTCTTCCAATGTTTGATTCATAGCGGTGAGACTTTCCTCATAATACTTGATGGAAGCACCGATATATTTGGTCATCGAATCACTTTGGAAGTTAACCAGCATGGCAATGTTGTCATTGATAGTTTGTAAGCCTTGTACAATTCGAGTATTGTGTTTTTGATCCAATACCATCTTATTGGTTGCCAAGGTTACATTTGTACTATTTTGAATCTCTGCGGAACGGTAAACGGATTCAGTTTGTTTCTGCATCGCAGATAACATACTTGAATTATCCGAACCTACATTATTAACTACAATTTTAGGAGATGATCCGGAACCACTGTCACCGAAATCAAAATCATCTCCAAAATTCATACTCTCTCTATCTACACGTTCCCGGTTATAAATCTTACCAGATTTGATATCCGATATTGCATTTTTCAATGCTTGTTTACCGATATCTATCTGTGTTCCGGCGGTGAATGTACGGCCAAAACGCCGACCTTGGTTTCGGAGTTCTCTGAAGTCTTGAGATGCTTCTCGTGCAAATTCACGATTGACACTAAAAAATTCGCCTGTACTAGGCATCATTTGGGTAATCATTTCAGAGGATGTGTATCCTAATGATTTCGCCACGTTTTTAAACCAATTAACATTAGGTGTCTTTTTGGTGACTTTTGCCATATACTCAACCCCTTTCGACAATTATATTTAGAATATTGTTTTTGATTGAGGATTGTATCGTATGTATACGAAGACAAAAAAAGAAAGGTATGCGCTATTTTATTTAGCGCATACCTTTCTTATTAACTGTGGTTATTAACAACGTATTGCTTTAATGATGTTTTCAGTTTCTTTAAGTTATCACGATAATTTAAAAATACAAAAGGAATATACTCCTCAGGCACTTCAGCTTTTATCCGTTTAGCAATTCCAGATTCAGTATCCACCATATGGCGATATTTTCTGGTATACATTTCAACATTTTCACAATGCGTCTTATATTCATCGTCAAATTGACATATGATTGGTTCAATGACATTTCTAAATTCTTCGGGGATTTCATGTATTATTTTCTGTAACGTACCCGCAGCCCACATCATAGCTTTTTGTCGCTCTGACAATTTATAAACATATACACCTTTACTGAAATTTAACATTATATTACCCCCGTTAGTCATTTTTCTTATCAAAAAAATAAGAATTCCATTACCCTAATGAAAGAGTAATGGAATTCTTTTAAACATTTTGATTTCGATTATTACTTACCAGTAACGTCGTGTTTCAGCCATTTCGGTGCTTTGGACTTCTTATCCAAGCGACGGTGAGCTTTAGTATTCTTTGTTACGGATTTAGTTTTGTCTTGTGGATTCAGATGTGTTTTTGTCACTTCTGCCACATCGCTCAGGTAGATAGAACCTGTGAAATCGGAACGTTGTGGGAAATCGAATTTCTTGTCAGCGGACAGATATTGGAATACCAGTTCTGCTACGAATTCATAAATACCACTTGCGTTTTTCACAAGTTCAACATCAGTCAATGCACGTTCCGCTTCTTGTTTGTCGACGCCGAAGCCCAACAGAATAGAACGAATCAGTTGACGGAATTCTTGAACTGGTTTCACTTCTACTTCTTCGTAAGAATCTCCTTTGGATACCGCTTTCAAATAAGTGTAATCCGGAGTATTCAGGAATGCTTTTGCCAAACGATCGAAATCTTGACGATTAAAGTTTTTCAGTTTCTTTCCTTTTGCAGAAAGAGAAACTCTGGATTTGATATCCTCGAATACATCGTTAAAAGTTGTGCTGTTTGCCATTGGTAATTCCTCCTAATATTATGAATATATGTGATTATTAAATAGTTACCACGTTAATAATTTATTATACGTATTTTCTTAGGTAAACGAGATTTTAATACGCTCAGATGACTTCTTCTCTTGTTTTTCTTGTTGATCATGATTATGTTGCAACTGTTTTGCAATCGCCATCAAGTTATCATCATGCTGTTCGTTTGTATCTGTGATACCAACATTCTCATCCAGATTTTGTCCAAACGTATGTTGATCCTCAGCCTTTTTACCTTTCTCCTTTTTCTTTTTGGCGAGTTTCTTTTCTTTCTTCTTCGCCTCTTTTTTAAGTACATCGTCCAAGTTGAAGTAGTTATACTCCATATGTTTCGACGCCATGTTGATACCTCCTTTAATTAATGATAACCGTATAATATATACTTATAGCTACGATTATCTTTGGATCATTATACAAGAGTTGTATTCAAAATAGAAAATAAGCAATAATGACACCTACAATCCCACCAACTGCTATCATTTGTATGTGACGAATTGCCGCACGTGTAATATCTATATTTGTTATTTTAGGTAACGATCTCAGTTCTGGTGCGCTAGGTGGTGCGTCTTTGGGTATTATAGACGTATACGTATTCCCGGTTACATCACCTTTAACGTTTCGTAATAGCATAGTATAATCTTTTACGAATAATGGGAGTCTAGTTTTAATATCTCGTAATGGTATAACTTCTACATCACCATCGATCTTTACAAATGCAACATGATCGGCTAAGGAAATGATTCTCCCTATTTGATAATCCGAATCTCCACTTATTAACAATTGATCTCCTATTTTAACTTTAGGCATATTAATCTACCTCACTTTCCACAGGCTTAATATACCCAATGAGTATCAGTCGATAGTTTAATAAATGTACATCATCTGTAAAATTTGGATTAAGGTATCCAGACCCTATATATTTTTGTACAAAATGATGCTTCATCTGTAAACCACATATGCGTGCAATCTTAGGTGCGTGGAAATCCATTTTATGTGTAGTATATGAGATAGAAATATCTTGAATCAATTTATCATTATCATGATCCACCGTCACCTCACTTACTATTTCCGTGTCTATTATATTGGTATATCGATTTACAATTTGCATAAGCCGATCCGATGTAATACCAGGTATATTCAATTTATCCGACAGTGTGTCTGCAAAGATATGAGGATCTCGTTCAAACATAGTATATACATACGGAAGAATGATATCCCTATCCGCAAGCATACCATATGAATACATCTCTATATTTATACGAATCATATCTGCAAGGATAGATTCATTATTATCGGGTTTCGTATATTTCTCGTACCAAGATTCCTCCACCTTTTCAATATTCATAATTATACCTCCTATGTTTAGAATACATGTCCTTTTGTAGCACCTTTTCTCCGTTCACTTGCTTTTAGCTTGGTGAAATATTCGACTCCCTTTTCACCGATTATCATTAGATACTCTTCTTTAAATGCAGTAATCTGTTCTTCCGTTAATATAAACTTCGAACGGATCATGTCATCAATGGCAGCAAGACTAATAGCTTCCATATCATCATACGATTGTTGCATTAGTTTCAACATACGTCCTGCTGGAATTTTCTTATCCGTTGTCTTCTTCCCCATGTCATCTCTCTCCCTTTAGATGTATTATTATAGTGTATAAGACTGTATATAAAGCTATAAAGTCTATGCTATAATATATACTCATAACGTAAAATAAAAGAGATATATACCATTGTAAGGTATATATCTCTTAATCTATGTAAATCATTGGTATGAATTGGATACGGATGTTTATGTGGTGGTCGAATGTTCTTAGTATAAACTATGGATGCTTGTTGTCCCATATGGTATTGTGTATATACCATGGTTAATACAATTATCGTTCATAGATTCTTGTTACTATAGCGTCTGCCATATGTTTTATAACCATGTGTAGTTACACGTATGGTCCTATAGCCATTATGTCTAGCTGTGGTTCTCTAGCTCCAGGGCATATAGTCAAGGCTCCTCTATAATAGTATACTAAGGATTCCACTCGATGACATAAAGGGATCTTATCCTCCTCCCGGATCATAGACATTTGTTGGAAATTACACTCACGATCTCCCAGTCGTGAGGAATTATTGGCAAATGTTTTTGATCCTACCGATGATTGTGGACTCGTATTATTAAGCACGTACGTCCAAAGTGCATTCGTTAGGGACACTGATATGCGATATGCTTTCGTAGCGTGCATGTTATCAGTGTCAACGGGGTTTTCCCCAGATCCACTATAAAATAGGGATCGTACGTTCGTTGATAAGCTTATTTTTGTTATCATTCTTAGTTTCCCCCTAAAAATGCACTTTTTTACATTAGTGTTAATAGCATAATAATTTTTTATAATCATATTAGATTTTTGGAATTCTATATGATTAATATTTAGTTATATCCAAAATAAATTATAATTTGAGCTTTGACAGAGTAATAAATGATAATCATGTACAATAAAAAAGAAAGAGGTCGATTTATAATGCAGACAAATATTAAAGTTTTAGATCCAGTGGGAATGACAGGAGAAAAATGTTCTTGTGGAAATGAAGCTGGTTTTATTTTACAGATCAACGATAGTAAACCTCAGCATCTATGTAATATATGTATTGCTGAAGTGGGTCATAAGGTTATTCAAGCACTAATGTAGATTCGTATACTTACTTATTTTATTCATATATTATGATTAGGTATAGCAGTAAAATTGTTATACATGTAATCATACTATACTAAATAATTTGGAGGAAATGAATTATGTACAGTACATCGGAATCAGAAGAAAAAATAATTACAGCTTATGAGGTTGTGCAAAAACGACAAGCCCAGCTATTAACAGAAAGTCACGACCTAAACATCGAAGAGGAACAAATCCGCGAAAGACTAATTGCTATTCAAAATAGACGAAAAGAAATTAATATTGAACGACAAGTATTAGAAGCAGGAATGCAAGATACAGGTCGTCTAGTATATAATGAAAACCACATTACCATTAATTTACACAATGGACGTAAAGTGCAATCCGATAGAATAAATTTTGATCAAGCATTACAAGTTATTTTTGAAACAGCTGGGACACCACTACAAATGAAAACGATTATTGAAGAATTGGAACAAATCGGATTCCGATGGAATCATTATGTAACAGCATATGGATATATTTCTAGACATCATTCTATTGTATCAACTGGTGCGAGAGGTTTTTATAACTATCGCCGGTGTTAATATGCATAGAATGTGGGTATAACGGGGGATGACCCCGTTATACCTTTTTTGTGTCTCATTTTGCTACGAATTAATAATTGAATTACATCATACTATACTAATTAAGGGTGGGATTTTCTATGTTCCGCGTATTGAAATTGAGAAAAATGAAAATGATTACATTAGATGTAATACAACATACAACAGAATTATCACATGCTCCAATCGAAATCATCACGGATACATCATCGGAATTATACCATAATGAAACAAAAGAAATGATCCCTTATCGAGCATTAAATAGTTATACTGTATATTCCCGAGATGGTGTATGTATTTACCGTGAATTTGAAGAATGTGATAAGATTCAGTTGAGTTTAAATATGGTGTATCAAATTGCCAAATGTAATCAACGAGATCCTATTCAATTTCTACACGAGGTATTAGAATATCTTCGCTTTCAATTTGAAAGACACCAAGACCCAGTATGGAGAAAAGTACATTCAGTTATTAATAGGTCACAAAATGCAATTCATCGTGTTATTATCTAATATGGAGGGGTATAAATGAGAGTGGATGGTTTTAAGGAATTTTTAAAGAAAGAACCTACTATTAGTAGTCATGATGCTGTTAACACTAGAATTAATAGAGCTAAGATCATTGAAGATCACTTCGATACATCATTAGATGATCTGGTTTCTGATGATGAGATAACCTATAAAACCCTCATCACACTTAAAGATAATATGGATGTTCGAGGGAATCTTCAGAATACCGTTCGTAAATATTATAAATTCGTACATGGAAAAGAATTTCCATCTATAAAAGATTATGAATTACAACGCTCATAACCAGAACTCTTCTAATAATCGTTTATATATCATACAACGGTATAGTAAACGACTATAAGGAGGATTTTATAATGTCATATGAATTTGGTGAAGAACGTGAACGATGGGAATACGTAAAAGATAATAGTATTGTGAAAAACAGATATAAAGTTAGTGATAGGGGTCGAGTATTTGATGAAGAGAATGAAAGATTCCTACAACCTACCTTTAATTTGAAAACAGGATTTATGAGTGTAAGTCTTCGTAAACGAAGTGGATCTTATAAAAATATACTCATGCATAGGCTAGTATTTCAGACATTTAAACCGGAAGAGTTTAAAGAAGCTGAAGCTAAAAAATGGTTAATCAAACATGATGACGGTAGTGTTCGTAAAAATCATCTAACTAATTTATCAGCTGCACCGTCATCAGTTGTCCGTAAACAACGGACACAAGAAATATCAAGATTACGGGGAATGGATTAATCATCGGGGATAGGACTGACAGTCCTATCCCCGTCTATTATTAAGGAGGAATTATAGTTATGAATTTTGCAAACATGGACGAGGTTGCACACAGTCAGGGAATCTTTACAACAATGAGTTCTAATTACGGTACTAATTTTGTTGATGTTATTATCAACAATGTCAAAAACTCGATTATGTTGAATATCGAAAAATTATTCAAAGAATCGGATCTCGCAGGGTATGTTGATTGTATACCATCACCACGTCATAATAATGGATCTGTTGGACGGGTGAACACAGTTATTCCAAAACAAGAGCTGTGTAATTTTACAATAAAGGACAAATTTAAACAATATAATCAGGATACAGAAATAGGAAGTATTAATATTGAATACAAGGTGTTATCATCTTACGCTATTAAATATAAACTAACTCTCGTCATTGATAAATTTGATAGCGAAACATTTGAATGTAAAATCACAATGCGATACTTGAATAGAAGTTTACAAGATAATGGCGGCGGTATTACAAATTTTAAACACTATCCGGTACAAACGAATGATTTCATCAATGCTACACTGAATGAAATTCGTAATTTTCTTGATACTAGATATAAAGGAGAATAAAATATGTCTTATGAAAATTTAGAGAAATACCGTGAAATGAATCGAGTTATTGGTATCGCTAATAAGAAATTTCCCGATTACAAAACAACCGTAACTAATGCATTTAAGCAATTTGTTATCAATCGATTAAAAGAACGTATGGATACAACATATTTCCATATTTATGCTGACATGGCCGATTCGTCACGTATTTTTATCGACGTTCAAAGTGAATTCAAAAATCCAAACCTCCCAGAATCAGAAATGATTGGAATTATACAGATTAATTACTATGCAAAAGATGCAATCGAAATCGGATTCGTGTTAACACCTGTATTCAGATCACCAGGCACAAGAGCAATAACTCCGCAACCGTTAAGTGTAATTACAGGTGATGTTTATCGTTTAAATAAATGTGGTGATGTTGATAATTACTGTGAAAATACTGGCCATACTGTATTACAATCTATCGAAGACTATATCGAAATTATGGTTGATACCGCCGAAAGATCTGTAACCTTTTACTAATATAAATAAAGGTGGGAATTATCCCACCTTTATTTTTTTGTATTATTTGGTAAACCATACCTTAAAATTATTAAGGAGGTTTTACTATGATTACAGACTACACCACTAAAAACGAATCATTTTTGAAGGTAAGTGAAGAATTATGTGCGCGCGGGGTTACTAATAGTGCGTTCATGCTCAATTTATATGATGAGTCATTGAGAGGAATTAACCCTTATGATATTGATTTAAACACGGACACAAGGATGCGGATCGTGAAGGAAGCATCTGTGAATATATGGTATTACCTTCGCGAAATCGTTCGACTTCATACACTAGAAGAAACACCGGTACGTTTTAAATTAACGCTAGCAAATGCGGCTCAAACATACTGTGCAATTCATAATTTAAATTCGTTTACGACAACCCCACGACAAACATATAAATCTATGTCAACATCGGCTATTATAAAATGGTTTGCAGTTGTCGATAAAACAGTGTCGCGGGAAATAGAGGTATACCATTATACTAAGAATAATGCAACAGTGAACGTCAGACGGATAGATGAAAATATTATGCTACCATGGTACTTCTATATGCAAGCAGGCAGTGACATTAGTAACGTTATTCCTAAAAAGTCAGCAATTGGTGGGGTTGATGCCGAAATGTTATGTCGTGGTATTAGTGATAATACTATACGTTGGTTCGACGATTATGATTTTATTAAATATGGTGATATTATATTGTCCGCTAACAAACAACGTCACGGTATTGATATGCTAACATCTGTATATGGAGACATTGATACAAACGAAGGTATGAAGGCTACTGAATTTAGGGAACAATGTGCTGAATGGGATGATCTATTATATGATGTAGATAGCGAAGCGCTTAAAGATTATGCACGTAATTACAATGGATTTATGTACATTGAATATGGGTTCTCGGAGGTAGTGGAGAATGCTGAGGGTACGTTTAAATCAGCATGTGATGCTGTACTGAACGATGAACGTAAAATATATAAAGAATTGTATCTAAATCCATATAGATTCAATAAAAATAATCCTTTATTTACCAATCCAAATGATCAGAAATATATATTAACCGCTAGTATGAAACAATATAAACGAATTATACTGGATTCGAAATTTCTACTTAAACAATATGATCCTGCGGATAAAGATAAAAAATATATCATAAGCGTTGACTATACATCCAATAACCAATATGGGTCTAAATATACAGGTTCAATTTCTGTGATTAAATCTGATACGTGCGCAATTGCAGCAGAGTTTTGTAAATCGAATATACTCCCAGAGGACATGATACACGTCATTAGGTTAATTACAAAACGTTATCCAAATAACATCATAACATGTGCTTCCAATGGAAGGGGTAAAGCAATTGTGCATACTTTAGTCAATCGATATCGTAATATGAATGTATCGGATATCGATATCAATACGACTAAAATTAAAACTATGGTGGAATTAATCCGATATAATGTTCATAATATTACAGGCAGACGTATGGTTAGGGAAATTACTTCAATGACTGATATCAATGATTTAAATTATACATCGGTATTATATGCATATGGTACTGCCTTATACACTGCATTCATAAAATCATCAACAAACCAGGATTTTTTGCTTAAATGTGCTGAACAAATCACATTTGATGATTCTATCTTAGTTAGTAATAAAAATTGTGGCTGTAATGTAATAGATGGGAATATGAATCAAAATCAACCGCCAGTACCATCAGCAGAATCTGATTATAAAACATATGATCTTATTAGAAACACAGATTATGATACAGTAAAGAACTTATTGATTGATATGATTATCGATAAAGATTTCATAAAAAATTTGGCTGAACGGATACAAGAAGAGTCAAATGAAAAACCACATAGCACTATTATTTATATAAGTAAAAAAGATCTTAGTACTGTATGTAGTGGTGACGAAGGTGAAGTTACATTTTATAGTGATGAATTATCTCATATATTTAATGTGCGATTACAACTATCTAATTTTATACCAGGACAATTACCACACTCGACGGACAAATGTGCTTTCATTCGTTCTAGAGATATTATTAGATTCGATACTCTAAGTGTACCTCCGGCGGAAAAATAAGTAAAAATAAGATAATACATCCTAATATCGGAATGTATTATCTTATTTTTTATTTTCTTACAGGACTTCTCCAGCTTAATTCTAATGGATATCGCCGTGGTGGTGTATCACCATCATCGGCTTGGATGCTTGTGTATTCCATCGCGAATTTTATACCTTGTTGTTTAATAGGGACGATATCATCGGATAGGAATGATTGTATTAACTCAACTCGAATCGATCTCTTTTCCCTACTGCCAAATATAGTGTTGGTATCATCATCAATAATGCCGTTGTACACTGTAGACAACTTTGCGCCTACAATAAGTTCATCCAGAATACCTGTAAAATAATTGACGGATTTATTACCATTGATATCGATATCGTCATATATTCCAGTATAAGTTGCCATGTGTATCCCTCCTATTCAACTCTATATGCATATAGAGACGTCTGTGTAAATGCACCACCATAAGAAGAGGTTGCAGGAGGATTTACTTTGATGATTCTATATTTTATATTATTTTGATCAATAACTTCATCACCCAACTCCAATGGCACGTTCTGCCCATCTTTAATAGCATATATACCATCTATATATCCTCGTATGGAGTCTACCGTACTACCACCATAAGCGATCTCGGACATAAAGAATACATTTGCAGGATTCGGATTTGAGGGAGGTAGATCTATCAGCATATTTACAGTAGTTGATGCTCCGTATTCGAATGATGGATGTCCGGATGTTCGAACCCCGATAATACCGTTTACTTGTGTAGCAGCTATAATCGGAGCACTTAATTTATTCTCGCCAATATTACGATCGGAAATACCCATGTTGATAATAGTTCCATAACTAGGTCCTATCTCATAATACTCTTCACCCGGAGGGAATTCATTTATTAAAATGACGCGATTTTTATTACAGTGATAATAAATATTAAATATTGAATTAGGATCTTGTTTACCTACCAAAACTAAGATATGTCTCCATGGTTCGGCAGCAGTTGAACGTTTAAAGGTACCGGGTTCACCAGGTTTACCCGGAGTATATACTCCGGGTAGTCTGGTATTGAGCACACGTTGGATAGATGTGCTCATGGATGCTAGATCTCCTAAATGATCAATGAGTTGAATATACATTGGAACATCTCCTGATTCACCCTCACTATACATTACATCATAGTCTACAGATGGTTTACTGGAGATATTTTGCCAACCAGCTTCAATCATAATCTCTTTTAGTCTGGCATACCATGTTCCCTTGGTTACAGTCTCTTTCTTAAATATAACAGGTTCCATCATATCCATCAATCCTTCCTCTATTCAATCTGAATAGCAAAAACAGTTGTTGGAAATGATGTTGTTCCTGGAGCTGCAACTGTTACCCTATATTTTTTTGCGCCCTGAGTTATAACATCGCCATTATTTACATTTCCACTTGGTAATGCATACAATCCAGATAATTTACCACGGTAACTTTCGGCAGTGCTACCATATTTCATGTCAGACAATGAATATAGTCCAGCCGCATTTGGATTTCTTGGTGCTAATAAGCAATACACGGTTCTTACAGATGAAACCGCTTCCGAGGCAAGTTCACTTGGAGCATTTGATACATGCACCGTTGTAGCGGATCTTGCACCGAATGTCGTTGCAACCAGCACACCACGTGATCCAGCCTCAGCTGTGTACAACGTATCCGGCAAACCGATGTAATGAATTACAGGTGCCAACGTTGTAGCCGGAGGTGTTTCAATAACAATAATCATTCGATTCTTATTAACCGATATAAAATAGGTTAACATTGTATTCATGGATACGGCTGTTGCAGTTGGTACAACATATATCAGATTCCATGCTTCACTTACAGGTCGACCGAACGTTCCTGCTGCACCGGCTGTACCTGGTGTGTATGATTCAACGAGACGATATGCCATTGCATTATTATCTGTGGTAACTATGGAGTTTACATTTGTTGCATTTGTTGCTCGCAATTGGATAGTCAACAATCTTCCGCCAGCTTCACTTGGACTCTGGAGGACATCGAAGTCAACCGTTGGATTACTACTAACATTAGTCCAGCCTGCGGAAACGAATGCATTGATAATAGTGCTGTACAGATCCGACTTAGCGCAAGTTCCTGATGTAAAAATAAAGTCTGCCATGATGATTATACCCCCTGATTAATGATGATTCCGTATCTCATTCTGTAACTGCGATACACAGTCTGTTCAAACGCTGTCTTAGTAACCTCACGAATGTTATCAACCGTGGCGTTACGAATCAAATTCTTTTGTTCGTCATCCATATCTGGAAGAGCTGTAAAACCGGTAAGGTAGTCTTTTGCATATTGAAGTTCTTCCTCGGACAGAACTTCGTCAGTAAATAGTTTTTTTACAGCTTCTGCGGTATCAATTACAAATTGTGTATCCATATTTCGTCACTCGCTTTCTTATATTAGGTTTGTTGTTGTAATGGTCAAACTAACCGACGTTTGTGTACTACCGTAGTTTGTTAATTTTAGATGTAACTGTTTAGTTCCATCCTTATCATGACAAGGAACATTGACAATATCATACGTGTAAGATTCCTTATTACTCTGATATATGCGACGTTGATTATCACCAACTGAATCAAAAACTTGAATATCGATTGTTGAATTTCCTGTATTACTAGCTTCGATTGTACGAATATCATACTTATCGAAAGCAGCATCCAAATTCACAAGAGCGCTTGCACCCGATTCAATCGTTTCGGTATGCGTAATCTCTGTTAAGGTAGGCACAGCTGATCCACCTCCTGCCGTCGAATTAATTGTGATCGTTTTTGCCGCATCGTCAATGAAAAGACTTGTATATGCACCAGCAACTAATCGAAAATCACCTGTGATCATTTTAGATCCTACATATACACGTCCCCCGGAAGAATCCATCCAAGTGGCTTCTCCTGACGTGGCATCGTATCCAATTACTCGTTTATTAGCCAATGTAGACATATTCACTTTAACGTTACCAATCATATTCGGATCATGGAGTTGACTATGTGTATGATCCTTATTAGATTTATTGGAAAGCTCGTCATTCATTTTTGTGGATGACCACGTTTCAGTATCGCTTGTGATGTCATCATTGATATGAGTATTAGTGCCTGACTCTGCAAAAGTAACACGACCATCTGCACCAATAGTAACATTAGCGGAATTATACGTACCTGGAGTAACACCCGAATCTTTTAATAATGGGATATCAGATGTACTGGCGGGATTACCAAGAACTCCATTTAATTTAATTCCACCTAGAGCATCAATGGTCGCAGCAGGTACGGTTGTGGCACCGCCACCATAAATCCAATTTGTACCATCGTGGTAATATTGGGTTTTTGCATTATTTTTAGTTTCGTCAGTTTCAACGAAGACCCAGTAACCTTTTTGAGGGGTTGGAATTGACGCTACCATTTGCGCCCAAGTTGTAAATTGTCCTTTGAATTGAGTTCCTGAAGACAATGCATTAATCTGGGCTTGGATATTGCCAGTAAGTCCTGCGGTATAATTAAGCATATTGATTGTGGTAGTTAATCCGTCCAATGTTTTGGATTTATCAACAATACCATCGTTATCAGCATCATACATAGCCGCAACCATATCCCCGATAGTCTTACCTGCCCATACCAACTTACCAGCAGCTTCTGTGAATTTATCAAGGGTTACCTTATTCACATGTGTATGGAGAGATGAAAGATCTGGTTTGTTCGTCAGCTTGGTGTAATCATGAGTATGCGATAGTAACTTACTATCGACCTCGGCTTGGGTATATACATTTTGAATATCAGCTTTCTTGGATTCCAATTCATCTACTGCAACCTGAACGTTGGTTCCTGTAAGAGTACCGCTTGGTTGATATGCCATATCAGCAGCATTTGTAGCACCACCGGCTCCTGTTGCAAAGATAACCCAGAAGGCATTATCTATGCCTCCTTTTAACTGATAAACGGTATCGTTCTGTAATACACCACATAGCATACCTTCTTGACGTTCATTTGCAGGTATTTTATCACGATCTGCAATTGTAGCTACAGATCGGTAACCACCCACTTGTGCAGATGGACCTGACGCATTGATTACCACAGGTTTCCACTTGGCTCCATCAAATCCTAATACATCACCATTGATAGGAACCTTAGTTCCATCAACATCAGTGAGTTTAGATAGTTGTGTAATAGCTTCTACTGGAGGTAACTCCGTTGGTGACCACTTTGAACCGTCATAAGTTAGAACGTCTCCCGTTGTAGGTGTAACATCAGGATTAACGTCTTCCAATTTGGATAGCTTAACAACGGGTTCAGGGAATTCAATAGGACTCCACTTATTCTCCTTATAACCTAAAATATTGCCATCCGTAGGAGTTATTGTTCCATCAACATCATCAAGACGTTTTAACTCCGTTATCACTTCTGGTTGTTGGATTTCGGTGGGTTTCCATTTGGTCCCGTCAAAACCTAAGACTTCGCCATTAGATGGTTGGGTGGTCATATCAACATCTGTTAAATCTTTTAGAGATTGCGATGTCGGTGTACCACCTCCGCCTCCACCCGTTTCTTCTAATTTAGCAATACGGTCATCATGATATTTTAATACGGCTGGTAATCGAACGCCTGTATCATTATCAATAATAACGTCAGATGCTGTGTTTTCAAAATGTGTGGTTGTGACTACACCGGTCTTCGTGTTGACTGTTTTAAATGGACGATGTACTACTTTATTATTCGCCACATTACATCCTCCTTTCTGTAGGTGTTAATAAGATGTTCTAATTCGAAGATGAATAGGTGTAATATACTAAATCATTCACAGTGTAACAGGTTAATAATGATATAAATAGGAGGAATAGATATGAGTAATGTAAAAGATGTTCTTCAATGTAGTTTTTGTGGAAAGACACAAGATGATGTCCGCAAATTGATTTCAGGTCCAGGCGTATATATCTGTGATGAATGTATTGAAATATGTACTGAAATTGTCGAAGAATTAGGGGATGGATCGGAGGTTGAAATAGTGCAACCTCAAACGATTACAAATAATAACTTTAATGTTACACCTATGAATGTAAATGATATTGCTGATCAATTAAATAAATATGGAAAAGTAACCATTACACAAACTATTATTATTGAACCTAAAACTGAGAATAAAGAACCGGAATAATTCGGTTCTTTATTCTTTGTATTTATATATTATAATCTTGTACCATAAGAAGAATTGGGAGGGATTTTGGTGTTATTATATATTTATATAGGTATTAATACATGTCTCGCAATTCTATCTAAAGAATTAGTCGAAAGAGTAAATGAATGTAATGAAACAGGAAAGGTTCCACCACATGTATATGTAATAGCAACGCAGCCGTATCTATACACAATGACTATTATGGGTAACGTGTACAGCTATCTTGCAGGATTGTGCTCAACCATAATATATCGGAGAGCTTATGATAAAAGTAACGACGAACATTTATTTTTAAGGTTAAATGTATTCTCAGCGTTGATATTACCAATAACATTTATACCACTATCTATACTGGCAACCATTCATAGAGTATATATTACATTTCGATAATATTCATAATATATTGAATAAAGAGGGAACCGCCTCTTTATTTTTTTGTTTTTTATTATATCTAATACATAGTATTAATTAAAATAAAAGGAGTGTTAAAATATGAATACTGAACCAAATTCTGTCAAGACCACCTTTGATGATGTTAGATCTATTCTTACTAATGAAAATGTTAAATCTATCGTGTTTGATCTAAGTCATATGATATTTACGTCACATGTTAAAGAAGTCCAACAATTTATATCCAATGCTAGAACATCAAAATGTTTATACATTAAAATCAATGATAATGTTGCTGGCAAATTTCCAAATTTTGTAGTAAGTATACTTAGTAATGGATCTACCAAATTCATTGACGATACAATTATTGAGTTTACTTCAGAAAATGTGGACATTCTGAACCAATTCCAAGTCATATATGAAAATACTCATAAATCGAAAGTAATTAGTATGACATACAATATCTATTTTAAATAATTTAATTACATCTTATCAAAAGATAATTAATTAAAATAAAAGGAGTGTTAAAATATGAATACAAAATTAATAATTACAAAAATGCCAGAACTCATAAATAAAAAAGGAGAACGGGGTAAATTACCTTCTGGTATTAAACATTTATTAGAAAATGTATTCCATGATATTCATATTCAGGAAATCGATAGTACCAACGTCGAAATAAATATACGCTATTTCGAATTAGACGGCGAACCAATCACCAATTTTATTCATGAGTGGTTAAATTATAATAAAGATACCATGGATATCATGGTTACAAAACAAGTTTTACAAATGACTCATTCCATTGCTCAAAATAATCCAGAAGTCGAAGAAATAGAACTAATAAATAGGGTATCATACATTAAACTATCACCTCTTGGATATAAGAAAGATGATTCTATCACTAAAAAGATGGATGTAGATGGTAAAATCACTGAACAGAAATTTGCTACTACCCACATTAAACTTAAAGGCATTAAAGTGAATTAATAGATATGAGTATTAGGAATATTCCTAATACTCATATCTTATTACTTTTTACTATATATAGTACATAGTATTAATCAAAGAGAGGGGTGTTAACGAAGATATGGGAAACATTATAAAGTCTTATACTGAAATACACATCATAAAAATGCCACAATTCATCAGGACTAGACGAAGTGATCTACAAGAATTACTCAAACATACAATAGAACGATCATCTCCTGAGATTTTTGTAGAAGGGGATTGTCGAGTTGAAATATCGTGTAAATTCTGGGATTCAGGTCATCTACCAATATATAATTTTGCTAAAGAATGGTTGACAGAACATGAAGACGACGTTATGGAATTTGAATTAATTGATCATAACATTGTCAAAAATGAAGACACTGATGAGATCATGGATATTATACAATCTCGAACCAAATTCAAGAAGGTAACAGTTATATCTGTAGGGACTGATACATCTACATTTATTAAGTTTGAAGGCATTAAAGTAAATTAATAGATATGAGTATTAGGAATATTCCTAATACTCATATCTTATTTTCTTACTTTTTATTACATTTACCACATAATATTAATTAAAAGTGAGGAGTGTTAAAATATGATTAATAAAGAGGCAAGTGTGTTTACTGTGGGAAACAATAAACTTTTTGTATCTCATTTACCTGAACAGTTAGAAAGATCGAATCCGCATGAATCTCAATTGTTCAAATTATTAGCATTAGTAAATTTCACAAAATATGAATATAATGAAACCTTTAAAGAACTATATATAACCTTTTCGACAAATGGTAGGGTTGCAAATATAATTCAAGAATTTACTAGCATATGGTTTACTAATCATGCCGACGAACATGTCGAATTTATACATGTCCAATATAATGGCGATGAATTGCATCATGCTATAGATATCACTGGTAGTTTGGTGGGATATCAGCCTATGTGGATAGATGTGAATAACAATCTAGTTAGTATGACATTATCATTTAAAGCTATTATAAAAAAATTGTCAAAATCTTCTTTCCTTGCAAAAGACTTTATGTATGAAGATATGAAGTTATCACCTCATGAATACATTAAAGTTAAACGTAATAAAATTAATGAGACGTTGGAATTAATACGTAAATCTAATATCATAAAATTAATTAATGATCGAATGCCGGATTATGTTAGATTGGAATATCCTAACAGTAGACTGAGTAATATAACACCTAATATTTTTGCATTTATCGACAATGGAAAAATGCACGCTAGAACAGATATAAATATGGAAGATTTTAATAATGCATATGAGGTAATGAAGGATCAGTCTGATAAATATATTGCTAATCGACTTTATGTTATACTAAATATAGCAGATGTTATACGTATTGCCGATCAATATATGGAGGATTATAGAATTCGCAAAGAAGTAATAAAAGCAGGTCGAGCTAGTCTTTATAGTATCCTTATACCTAAATCTTTGCAGCAGGATAAAGATAACTCGGTGGCATTTAGACGTATTATTGAATCCTCTTTTATAGGTATTGATAATATTAATGAGACTGAATTAAAACTAAGGTTTAAAGGTTCTGAAGACGATATTACAACTATTACGAAAATGGTTAAGCCATGGATAATGGATGACGCTCATGCGAAAGCTAATTTTCTATATGTGCAAACTGATACATCCGGTGATATAGATTCTATATCACTAATTGAAACCGCCGCTCCATTATATGTTGAAAACCATTTTGGTTATCAGGGCGGTTTTTTAAATGTTAACATTATCAAAACATCATGCACGTTAGTTTTTAAAGATGTACGCATACACCACCTGGACGATAATGATTTTATCACTAATCTTTCTAAATATATCGCAGAAACAGACACACAATGCAATTAATAGATATGAATACTAGGAATATTCCTAGTATTCATATTTTATTTTATTACTTAGGTTGCCACTCTTTGCCCGTTGCTTTTTCATAAAGATGTCTTTTCAGCTCGATTAACACTTTATAAATAAACATCGTCTGGAGAATGGATGGTGTCATCCGTGCTAGGACAGCACCAGGGGCAATGAAGGAACTCACTTCTTCATTGGGACGATACACCGATTTAGGTTCATAACCTTCAGGAATGACTTCACCGATGATGGATTTCAAAGCTGTGAAACGATGTGTTCACGTAGGTCGTTAATCTACGCCGTTCTCTTATGAACTGCTCTATGTTACCATAGAAGACCAGACTATATCACGATCTCAATTGAGAGATCCTCCCTGTTTCGAATCCACTTGGACTCTACTCTCTTACGAGATAGTCGTTGAACGTTCCAACACAAATTGGTATTCAGGTATATATTATATTCAGGTAATTACATTAAATGAATGGAGTGTTTATTATGTCTTATACAGAAAACCCAATACAAGTATTGAGAAAATTCTCAACTAAAATTAATGATGAACTCTATGATAATAACACCATTGAACTGAAAGTGAATTTAAGCGATGCAATCTTACCGTTTAATAAATATAAATATGGTATGAAACCTCTACCTAGAGTAGAGCAAATGTTTGATGTACTTGGTAGGTATATCACAGAACATGCAAATCCACATCATATATCACAAGTTCAAGACTGTATTGTATTCGGCAACAAATCATTCTTACTTTTTACTGAATTGGATTATAAGGAACTTCATGAATTTGTATCCATTTTAGAAAGAGATTTCCCAGAAGCTCGAAATATAACCATAACCTCCAATATACCATTACCTGAATAAATCTGAACAACGGATCTTTTGTAGGTCCGTTCTTTTTTTGTGTTGACTTCGCTGCTGATTATCCGTATTGGACTTTCCAGCAATTAAAGGAGTTATTCGAAGTAGATTACTCTACTAAGCCTCAATTGATTTAAGGTCAGCTTATCCCCAACACCCATAATATCTCGGTATTTAATATAGAACTCGATCAAAATCTCATTAGTCACGTAGGTCGTTAATCTACGCCGTTCTCTTATGAACTGCTTTAGGATTTCCCTAAAGGATAGACTATATCTTCTCGCTCATCCTAGCCGAGTTCTCCCATTTCGAAATCACTTGATTTCTACGATCCGAAGATCTAGTCGTTGAACCTTATCACAAAAAATAAGTATATATTATACCCATGTAACACAAATCACATACTAGGAGAGTGCTTATATTGACACAAGATATTTATACTATTCGATTCGTGATTGATGAAATGACAGAATTCATAACTAACCCAGAATTAGAAATCATCGAGTTTGATTTCTCCGATAGTGTAATCAGTAATGTCCTTCCAGAGGCAACCACTAAAATTGAGGAATTCATTGCTGAGGTGCCTCATCTATCAGAAGGTATCTCGAAATACTATACTCGAGATACTAAACCAAACAAAATCATGTTTGATGATGGTGCAGTTATCTCATTCAAACGAAATCAAATAGCGGAACTACAAAAGTTCTCTAATCTAGTTGTACAATATTTGTCGGATGTATATGGTTTTAGTATCACTAAAGGACTTATATAAAGGACTTCGGTCCTTTATTTTTTTGTGATCTTGGCTGCTGATTGTCCAATCCTTTATATCTTTTATATAAAGGCTCTAAGGAGTTCCCAGTCAATTAGAGAGAAAAGGGCTAGTATTTAACCCTCGCCGACATCGTTCCCTTTTACCTTACCATCTTTGGTATCAACCTTAGCGGTAGGTTCGTTGAGTAAAATACCCATCTTATAGGACGTTTCGGACTTGTCGTATTTATTCAAGAGTTTTTTCTTTTGGTCAATTCCTGTGTAATATTTGGATACAATCTTCTGAAGAGATGGAGATAGCTCTTCCAAATCTACAGTAGAATAAATCTTGATATCCTCAATTACACCGGAGTACTTTGATTTGATAGGGGTACGTCCTAATGATTTGATATCCTCTTTTAACTCATCCCCAATCGAGCTTAGGAATTTGTTGAGTGTATCATCTTCGAACGACATTTCAAATCGCAGTAGTTCGTCACCTACTTTAACTTCATCACCAATATTCACCATGTAATCCACGTTCGCATTTTTACCTAAAGTTACTGCTTTCTGCATGACGATATCGGACGCCATATCTTCACTCAGTTTCTTGGTAATAAAGGTCGAGTCTTCATAGGTTGAATAAGATGACATACAGGCGACTTTTTGAATGGAGCCGATGTTAAATCTTACACCGTCCAATTTAGACTTGGAAAAGAACTTCTTGTCATAAGCCAAGATATCGTTCTTCTTGAACTTCTGACCGACTTTCAAATCACAAGCAAGCTGAACAGATAAGAAGAAGCCTCCTGCCGTTATATTCACATAGGTCGTTAATCTATGCAGTTCTCTTATGAACTTCCCTAAGTTTCCCTAGGATACTAGACTATATCTTCATCTCTTTATAAAGATAAGAGATGCTCCCCATTTCGAAATCACTTGATTTCTACGATCCGAAGATCTAGTCGTTGAACGTTACAAATGAATACAATTATATTTATATATTATCATACCGTAATATAAATTACTTATAAGGAGTGTTTTACAATGCTTATCGCTGATAAAATGGAACAAATTATGGACGCTTTTAAAACATCTAAAAAGTTTAAGAATGTGAATTTTAAGTATCTGACATTACATGTAGATGAAATTACTCTACGTCAAACGGGTCATGAACCGGTTATGGGATTGTACGAATTCATCGACACACATCCAGAAGTAATCCCTTTTGATCATAAGTTCGAAATAAACGTTGATCGTCAAACTGTCAAATTTAATCAGGGATCAAAACTTATATTCACCGAACTTAATACCTTCGAAGAATTTTCAACATTGATTAGTGTTGGTTTTATAGATACAGCGACAATTCCTTATAGTATTACGATAGATAGTAAATATAATTATACTCCACAATACAGCGGATAATTTCGCTGTATTTTTTTGTCTTCGCTGCGGATTGCCCAATCTTCCAGTTAAGAAGCTCTAAGGGGATTCCCGTCAATTAAAGGAGATTCACTATAATATCACTACTATAGTGGGCATTAATTTTACCATTCTTTACAACTTTCGGTTTGATATCAATAGCTTGATATCTTTCAAACTTATCTGGTGTTCTGCCTGCATTCGCAGGACCTTTCTTTTGATAGTAACCAATAACAACAATGCCTTTCCTTTCATCCACTTCGATAACTTCACCATCATCTTTAGCTACAATACTGAAATCATCAGACAAATGATAATGAATGACTTGTTCAGCACCATTAGAAACTAATACAGGTGATGATTTCTCGATAGGAATGATATGCTTGCTTTGTTTGGTTGCCATAGCGGTTCTTATTGTATCCATAACCCGATAAGTTTCCCTATCAGCTAGACTATATCATCACCTTCAGCATGATCTGTTCAGGTGCTCTCTGTTTCGAATCCTTTCGGACCCTACGGCTTTCGCCTAGTCGTTGAACTTTCCTCATAGTAATATATAATAACGAAATTATATATTATTTACATGTATACTAAATATTAAAACAATATGGAGGTTTTAAAACATGATATCCGATCTGAAAGAAAATAAAGAATTGAAGTTTGAACCACAAGACTTAAAAATTCGTGATTTTGCAGGCATACTGATCTTCGATAAAAATTCGATCAGTCTGCAAAATTTTTCTAATTTAGAAAGATTCAAAAAATATGCTAATTACTTCGTTAAAAACTATGATCCTTCAAATAATCTTATTGATAGTTACAGTAATGGTATCGACATGATGCGAAATAGTAAACATATGTATGACTTCACATTATTACTAAATTATCATGTTATACCATCATTAAAAGATAGTATATTATCATTTTCAAAAGATCTATTCGAAAGTGACGCACAATCTAAGATTAGCGAAGATGATCAATTTAAGATATTCAATTTTGCAATATTCTTACAGTTAATCGAACCTCTCACAAATTATTTTATTCATAGAGGTAGCGATACTGTTGTTGGTAAAAGACTAAAATTACAAGCGCAAAGAAAAATAGATGTTACCCAGCAGCTATATCTTAATATTCCGAATGGTATATATACGCTGGATATTATACAGGGGTATAGGGATACTATTATTCAGGATGAACTAAGTCGAGAAATGTCTGGAAGTGATATGAGAAACCTGGCTCAGTTTATTAAATATGACTTAGCAATGTATATTCTACTTCGCATTGATCATAATTCCAGCATCCCAGATATATTTGCAAATAGTATATCCAGTTTTATATCGATGTACAATAATGGTGAAATAAATTCAGATATATTCGAGATATAAATTGGAGGTTTTTAAAAATGACAAGTATTGATAATTGGGACAATAATAGAATTTGGAGCGATGATATGTCGCTCCATTTTTTGTATAATGGACAAGGTGAATTAGAAATTAAAGGTATCCCTGATGTAGGTCATATTGCAAAATACATGGATTATTTCATTACGTATTATGACAAAACAAATAAACTTTCTAAAATGTATACCTACTTTGCGGAACAAATTCGGACAGTAAAACCGAATGTTGAAATATTCAAAGATAAAATGTTATCATTATTAATCGAGGCAATATCATTAAATCTGCACGATTTAATAATTGATCAAATTATAGAAGGTGTACGGACTGGTAATTCATTGAAAAAGAATATAATGCATACTGCTTTAACATTACAGTTTGCATACCCATTAATTAAATTGTACACAGATACAATTAATGAAGATTTAATCGTGAATGTTGTCGACGCTGGGGATCTAAGTTCATATGTTATCAACATATCAAAATATGGTCTCGACACATTGCCAACTATAAGAGAGTGCGTTGCCAATGCAATTACGATAGCTCCAAATAAATCGCTCATCATTGATGAAGATAGAGCCATAGAACATGTAGTGCATAATATAGCCACTTGGGATTTATTATATCTCAAATTTAAAAATAATATTGCACAGACATTGATGTCGCAAGCACGTGTTCGTTTTGCCCAACTACGCTAATCATAGAAGAGGAGTTTAATTAAATGAATAATATGACGGAGGTAAAGGAGATTATTGAACATATTTTTGTTGATTCACAGGACGACACTTGGCGTAAGGCAACCAATATGGTAAGGGAAAGTGTCGAGGGTACTTTTTCCCGTATACACACTTGTAATATTGGAACTGTTGGGGAGTTGAAACATGCGATATATACCGATATTCAAAATATGGTAGCGTCGTTTTTTAAAGATAAAGAATATGATAAACCTCTGGTAAAGAGTATTAGTAAAATAGCTATAGAGATTAATGATGTTTTGCTTCAATATCAGTTACGTTATTTTGGATGGAGATAAAGCGATAGAATATGTATTGCATAATGTAAGCATTTGGGATTTATTATATCTCAAATTTAAACATGGTATTATGCAAACACTAATATCAAATGTATATCTTCGTGTTAGTCAAATAAATTAATTACAACTGGAGGAATTTAAAATGAATGATAGAAACGATTTAATTATAGAAGAGCTAAAAGAAATTATCGATGGCGTTTTTGTTGATTCTGATGATGACATTCAACGTAAAGCAACCGATATAGTAAAGGAAAGTGTAAAGCATACATTCATTAATATACGTAATCATGGTATTAGAAATATTAGTGAAATTCAACATGATATAGCTGCTAATATCCTTAAAACAGTAGTATTGGTTTTTGAAGATCAGGGATATGATGAGCGTTTAGCGAAGACTGTTGATGGAATATTTACACTGGTCGATAATGCTTTACGTCAATATGAAATACATGATTTTGACGGAGATGTCATAATAATTAACCCGATTAACCAACAAAAGCCTTCTGATTGTGATTTTGATGGGGACGTACCACCTCAAATTTCTAGAAGGTATGGAAATAAAGGTGTGTCATTTAAAGATGTTACAGATGAACACAGTTTCCGTTTGGAGTTGAAAGATCCTATAATGACTCCAACAGAAGTATTACGACCACAGGAAAATAACTCAGATGCATTAAAACCATTTGCATGTAAATTTGGAGGTGTATATATAGGTGCATACGCGGTTACATTAGCTACAGATAAAGAATCGGCACGGAAGAAGTTCATACAGGATATAATAAAGGAATATCCTTATTTGAAAGAAAAAGTCATGGAAATGAAGATTGAAGATATTACAGAAGTGAATGGAACGTATCTTCTCTGCGATGGCGATTATTAAAACAATATGGAGGTATTTAGGATAACTACACATCGCATGTTGAATGTAACTAATATAGAGAAAGGACGTGGTCAAATGACATCATACGGAAAATTTGAATTTTATGCTGGATTGGTCATGAATACGTTAATGAATCTACGTCCGGATACAGGTAGCGAATTTAGAAACGCGATTATTAAATATGAGGTAATTCCTATCACCTCAAAATATTTCGAAACGCGTTTTTCAAATACACTCAAGCAATTTAATAATGTCCCTGAAAGGGCATTTGATCTGTATATGACAAAGAAGAATATGGAATTTTTCAATCAATTCGTCGAAGAGACGTATTTATTGGTTGCTGAACATATCCATCGTAGACAGATTGTTCCTTTACAACTTATAATTGCTAAAGAAGATACAATGGAACAATATTTCCGTACCGTTCGTAATGAGTTGCGTCGTATCATTCATGTGTTATATGATGAGATTAATAAAAATGCAGAAAATATTGATGCTAAAATTAAAAAGAGAGAAGATAATTAACCTATGCGAAATTTAGAATGATAACCCGAAGGAGATGACATCACATGAGTAACGATAGAGGGAACATAAGAACACTCAACGATCTTTTGGATGAAACTGAAGATCGGAGGAGATACTTTATGCGAGATTCGGTTATTCCTTATCAACCTAGTACAAAACCTAGGGATGAAGAAAAACGTAAAGCGGTAATCGCATTAGAAATAGCGATTATTAAAAGTAAAGTAGATATGAGTAAATTCTCTAAACCATCAGAAGATATTATAAGGGGGTGGACAGAATTATTAGGGAGGAATTAAAACAAGTGCTTCTTAACTGTGCGAACATCAATGAGGCTTGGCGTAAAAAATTAGCTATTGCAAGTGTTATCACACAGGCGTTTATTGATAATGGAGGAAAGCCACCGATTATCGTCGGTGGCATGGTTGTATCTATTTATAGCTTCGGTCAATATGCCACCGAGGATATAGATATGGTAACTATGTATGATACATTTCCTTATGAAATATTAGCCGAATTAGGATATACTAGATTCGGTAAAAATAATTTTCATAAGGGATTAAAATCATACGTTGAATTTCCATCTGGTGATTTAGCTGGAGATGAAAAACGAGTTGTTAAATATGATATTGAAGAAACTGGTTTATCTGTATACGTGTTATGCGTTGAGGATATCATATTAAATAGACTCGATGCCTATGTATCGACTAATGATAGAAATTCGTATGAATGGGTACTAAAATTGTTAGCATCTTTGTATCCACATATTGATTGGTCATATATACATGGTACAGCTCATAAAAGAGGAACTCTAAAAGTTCTGGAAAAGGTACAGAGACTCGTGAAACGATATAATCGAATATACGAGGATATGGAAAACGTGGATATAAGTACATTACGAATAGATCTATTCTAAATCAATAGGAGTGTTAAAATGAAACCAAAAGATATATTTGCCAACATTCAAATACCAGAAGACATATGTAGTCATCCTAGATCGACTACATTATTTAATCATTTCATAAAACATGAACTTGCTATTGATTCGGATACACACAATGCGGATGTATCCGAACCTATTGACGTAACCTACTTCAAATATATGCAAAAAAGATTTGATTTATTTATGCTTTCTCTAGTTGGAGATGAACGTGACAAAGAGGACGAGGATAAATGTTACGATGAGTATGAAGTTGCTGAAATTAAAGATGACATACAAAGTATATTCACATACATCATAAATAATCAGGCGAAGGGGTGAAGTGATGTCTATTAAAGATAAAATTAAAGAGACGATCAAATTTATCGGAAATAAGTCGCCTCAATATAAAGATGGGATCGCATTATTGAATAATATTGTGGACTCACTGTATATTAATAATATGAGTGACGATGAAGTCATGGCATTATTTACAACTACGGCCCTCAAATCTGTCATTCATATGGACCCAAAGATAAGCAATGATGTGTATAGTATCATGCCATCGTTTAATAGAATTCACTATGTAATACATGGTCATGAGGAACCTTTAGGAGAAGTTTCACATTGGTCTGATAAAAAGATATCCAAAATGACTGATGGTATCGATGCGGAGAGAAGATCGGAGATTAAAAACCATATCAGGGCATTACAGCAAGATCCATATCAAATGAAACCAGTTAAAATTAATAGAATGAGGAGGTTCGGTGACCTATTTGGATTTGACCATGATCCTAGTAATATAATTAATGCAATGACAAATACTATTAAAACATTAGACATCCCAAAAGTGAACATGCAAGGATGGTCTGACAGAGATACAGAGATATTTACACTTTTTGTATCAACCATCGAAAAGTTATCTGACGATGAGAAAAATCAAATTTTGGAGATTCTAAATAACTCAAAGAAATAGTTATGTATAAAATAGAGATCATTTGATCTCTATTTTTTTGTATTTTTAAGTATATTACAGTATGTAGCTTATATATTATACATATGAAGACCACAAAGATTCTGTCCGTGTTACGGGTATTATTCCATATACTTAACTCTATTATCATGATATATTTGATTTGATTATAAGGAATAATACATGGATTCTTTAACGGTCTTTAATACAAACAGGAGAGTGCATATTATGAAATCTTTATTTAGAAAAATAAAAGATGTTGTTGTATCTAGCGCATCTACAATATTCGAATGGGGTAAAAGCGCGGTTCGGTTTATATTCAGAAAACCTGCTAGATGGGTTGTAGAAGGGTAGGAATCATATGTTTAGATCGTGGAAGAATTTCTTTATCAGATGTGCTGAAGTTATTGTTGAATCTGCGTTAGTATCCGCAATTGTTATTATAGCTAGTAAAATAATATTACGTAGTGTAACGATTATAAAAGAAGAACCCGTAGTTTCATAATTATAAAAATAACAACAGATGGGTGCGTTGATTCTGTCCAATCGCATCTGTTGTTATTTTTTTCTACGATCCGTAAAATAAGATAATTTGTCTATATATTATACATAAGAGATACATCAATTATACTAAACCATTGGAGGTTATCATGACTAATATCGAGGTCATAATTGTTTCTTTATTGCTATTAGAAGAAGAGAATCGTGATTACCGTACTTCTGTAACGATCATTGAAAATGAATTATTTAATATTGGGAATGAGGACATGTTCGATCAATATGCAACAAATGAAGGTATACTTCTTATTTATTCGCAGTTGTTGGAAAAAGTGCGTGATCAACTAGATTCCCGACCAACGTCAATACGTACCAAAGCTACAATCAGTGCTGCTTTTGAACTACTATGGACTCATATATTAACCCTGTGTAAAATAAATAGAATATCTATTGATAAACCAATGAATACTAAATTATACTAATAAAAAATATAATGAGGTGCATCTAATTATGTCTATGGTTTCAAACATTGTAAAATATTACAAGGCTGCATATGAAGTACGCAGTCGTATACTATGGTTTCCAAATATTATTGCGGTCGGTGAATGGATCGTGTATCATGATTCCATCACTGTAATGGGTTTAGGATGTCAGATTGCTTCAGCTATGACAATGCCAGATGGTCGTGAAATTATTATTGTCGATGATACATTTCTTACAATGAGTAAGGAAACACAGATAGCTATTGTATGTCATGAGCTTGGACACTTTCATTATAAACATAGAGAACGTCCATTCATTCGATCCTTAAAGATGACTTTTGGTATTGTATCACAAAACGAAATCGAAGCAGACACTTACGCAGCTAACATCATTGGTGTTGATAATATGATCAGAGCATTGCATGAATTATATACTTTCGCTAAACAGAGAGAAATTAAACAACGCATTAAAATACTGCAAAATCGGAGTGAGTCGTATAATGAATAAATCCCGTCATGCGGTTAACAAAAAGTCTCCTAGAATAAAAATTGATTACTTTAATGAACGTATTATAGATAACGAAGGATTCGAAACTTTTCTAATAATCTCGCATAAACTGAGTAGTGATCGTTTTAGAACGTTGACTAAAAACAAAAATAAGAAATCGTGATTTTTACACGATTTCTTATTTTTTATTAACTTACTATATTTTTTTTCATTTTTTAATCATCACGTCACCTATTATAATAAAATATGCACCACTATACGTAACCTTTACTGGATAAATATAAAACTTATCACACTTGGATACATTTCCATATTCCGCAGTAATTGTAGCCATTATTTTCGGTTCATTATGTCTGAAATCCTGTTTAACCATCCATGTCGAAACAATATCGGCCAATTCATCGGCATATGGCCGTTGCCATTGAAACCATAAGTAATCACCTTCGACGAGAGGTGATCCCGCATCCGTCATAAATTGAAAACGTGATTTTTGATCATCGGATAATTGCAATTCATCGGGGTATTCAATTTTAAAAGTTGTCATTTCTGATCATCTCCTTTAAACTGATGTTAAAATAGAAATAGAATGTCATAGTATGTAAAAAATAAGATACTCAATTAAGAGTATCTTATTTTCCTTTTGGTTGTGGTTTTGGTGGCTTTGGTCTTTCACTTATTTTTCTATCTATCCATATTTTTGCCATGTTAGACACATCCTTTATAAGAATGTTATTTCATTTTTTCACTATGAGGCTTAGCTGCGGATTACCCAATCCATTATCTTTATTACCATACCTAAGACATTACTCTTAGCCATTAATATATCACTATATTAATTTGGTAGATAAGGCTCTAAGGGAGTTCCCGTCAATTAAGAGAGTTTTACACTACGCATTTCAACATAGGGGGACAATACAATTTATCCCGTGAAGCTCCCAGAGGAGATAGCAATTCCGCTGGAGAGAAAATATTTGCATCCTTCAAGCTCTTAAATCCATCGTCATTGACTTCAATATAACCACGAGGACTTGTAATTTTAGGTTCCAATGTAAGCTGTCTAACGATTCCTACATTCGCGTCTGGAGATGTGGATACTGCTAGTACGCCCATCATGGACTTATCATAAGCTCGTTTATCCTGCGTATATGCATTGTCCTTATTCAGGCCCGATAAACCTTTAGGACTGATTGCCCTACTCTTCTCAAGTTCAACTACTGGATTAAGAATAGAATAATCCTCTACGTTATTTGCCATCAATAACTGCTTAATAACAATATCCTGAGGAACCGATATTTTCCGTGGGTTATTGTTATTCGCTGTTAGCTTATAACGTTGGAATGCATCCGATATAGATTTGTATAGATAAGCATTTACTAATTCATTGGAACGAACCCGATAGATATCCATATCGCTTTCTTTTTGATGTGAATTATCGTTCAGAAGTTTATTTGCAAATAAAGCTAAACTAACAAAGTCCGTTGGGTAATTCAGATCTTCCAGAACTTCACGTGTAATTGGATCGATCATGGATTCGTAAAAGTTATCAAATGCGTTACCTACATTACGCACACTAAACATGGAATCGAAGATAGATAGATATGCATCTTTACTATCGAACTCTTCAATGTCAAATCCTTTAGTTGGAATATCTGCGAATGCATTCATAAGCAATGAAATATGGAACGGGTAGTTTTCATATACCATAAAACCATCTGCAAATTCAACCATGCCTTGATTTGACTCCAATTTAGGTTTTGTATCACTGAATGAATACTTAACCCCTGCCTTACGAAGAACGGAAGTCAAACCTTCCATATATCCCAGAAGAAGAACCAGTGGGACTTGTTTACGAATAACGTTTTTCATGATAGAAACCCGCGTATACATAAACTTTTTACCCGCTGTAGCAGTGTGATATTTCTGTAAGAACTCCTCACCAGCTAGAACCATGACATAGTCGATAATCTCGATACCACCATCAGTCAGTTGTGTATCCAGATCAACGGTCACCACGCTGGTTAAATTTCCTTCGGTTCTAATACCAATAGGCATTAGATTTTCACCTGGAACTTTTAGATTTTGTTTCTTCAGTTCGGCGAGCATTTCATTTTGATTGAAATAGAATTCCACATTCTTGACCTTCAGATAACTAATCAAGCTTGAAATTTCATCATATTCAATCGTTGTTTTATATGCATTATTATCTGATAGATTATTACCATACTTGACCAGCATACCCTTAGGTTTAGTGTCAATCGCTTTTTTGAAACGTTCTGTTTTGGTAGATACTTTAGTACCATAACGCTCCAAGAATATTTTTTTGTAGTTAGTGACAATCTGTACACTATTCGGACCCAGTTTAACAACCGGTTTCATAAATAGTTGCTTGATGATAATTTTTTTGTTACCATTTAGGTACATAAATTTATCATCAATAAATTTTGGCATATCAAATTTCAACCGATGGCGAACACGGTTTGCATCTTCTAACTCGACATCATATGTCTCTTTGAAATTCAATTCATCGGAACTGTCAACAATATCAATTTTACGGATATACACAGGAATAGACTTCTCATTCAATGACGTTAAAATATTTGCCGTATCTTTTTTCATCAAATGCTCATTATATGCTTTCTCAAAATGAGGATATCTAACATTCGTAACATTAGCATTCGTTGTTGTGACTTTATTAGATACATCATTTTTCTCAATGATCACATTAGAAGTCAGTGCTTGTCTCAAATCATCAATCGTCATTTTATCGATTTTGAGATTCATTTGAGCTTCTCTGAGTTCCTGATCGCGTTTAATCGAGGATGGCGATCTGCCAACTTTGTTCTTCTGTACAATCTTATATACATCACGCATAGCTTCTTCATCGTTATATAGTGCCTGAGTCAATTCATCTTGTAATTCTTCGTCATCCAAGTCCTGATAGTTTTCATTATCAGACATTTCATCAATTTTATCTTGTAGGACTTGGTTGACTTCGTCCTCTTCCCCATCTGTATCCCCAACAAAATTAAATGAGGTTTTGAAAGCTTGTGCAACATTGGAAATTAACTCTTCACGTTCAACTTCTTGATCAAATTCTTCCTCAGTTGTATCCGAGTTCACTTGGTTCTTACTGAGCTGAACCATTGCCCTTTGGAACATGGATAAAGAACTCTTGTCGCATAATGACGGATTCATTCGAACGATCATATTACCTGATGTAAAGATAATGTTCATATCACCTAAGGCATTCAGATCATCTACCATTCGACGAAGAGCATAGTAAAACATGTACAACGGACTATTGAACGGAAGTGTTTTAGATTTCCCAGATGTACCTGTGTACTGTAACCAAGCATCCACAGGGATAATCATAGTCTTCTTTTGATACAATTCAAACTTCGGATCATTCCATTGCTCTTTCAAGAACGTAAAGTATTCTGTTACCCGACGTTTGAAATTGTTTGATTTCCGAGCTAATCTGAAAAAGACCCGATTATGCAATTCCAAATCAACATATGCATTTCTTCCTTTTAATGATTGAATAGAACGTTGAGATTGGAGTCCATTTACTTTACTTTGGATGGACTTAAACACATCTTCACGTTCCGTAGTTTTATTTTCCCGAAAAGTCACATTGAATCGATGACCTTGATAAATATTATCCAAGTATAGATAATGGAACCGACTGTTGTGGTATACAGCTGGATTCGAAATGGTTTCAACAGCAGTATCTGTTGAAGGGACATTCAAAAATACCAGACTATATAGACTCGGTGTTTTATCTACGATTGGTAATACTGTCTTCTGTCTAACAATGTGTAAATGGGGAATCTGATCAACAAATCTCATGTAGACACCTCTCTTTCGTGTATTAATACTATGTTTTCACAGCATTATTATATTCGCATAATTACGATTCTGAATTTTTAGATAGATGTGAATACTATAATGAATATATATTATGTCAGTATACAAACTAAGGAGGTTTTTACAAATGTATATTTATACTGTCATGGGCAACGATTATGAAAATAATACAGAAATATATGTCGGTATCGATCGTGACTTAATACTGGATATTAACAAAGTTATTACCAGATGGATAGAGAGAGAAAATTACGATGAGGATGTCGATAATCCGGATGAATTTAAAAGTTATTCTTTACGTGTATGGGAAGATGGATATTTGATCAAAAGGTACACTATGTATACTGAATTGGGTGAATATGTATGGGTAGAAACATATGATACTAATGAAGGCTATATTGATGGTGGGCGTATAACTGAAATAATATAAAGGAGTAGTAATATAAAGAATGTAACGGAAATCCCGTTACATTCTTTTTTTTGTTTATTTATCTACTGAAACAGATACAATATTATCATCTTTATATTCAATACGATGTGTTTTATTATCCGATCCAGATTCAACGACCGTTTCAATCTGCCCACCTTTATTGTAATTTATTTTAGTTGACTTTAATAGCTTATCACCTTTATACTCATCTACTTGTTTTAATCTACCTTCGTTATCGAAAATAGGAATAGATTTATCAGGGTCATCTATAGGTTGAGTAGGTACTGTAGGTGTACCGTTATCCTTTAGGTCTCTAATAATCGCAGTGAGAGGTTTCCCAGTTTGTTCATCGAAGACAGCATCAATGGTTGTGATAGGATATGTGACCGTATCGTTTCCTGTATTTATATTTCGATAAACCAATTCTCTTTTAATTATTTTTTTGCTCATGTTATAGCCTCCTTTTAGAATTTACTATTTAGAAATGCTGCTATTTTCCGAGCCAGGAATTGATGTCCTGTATCATTAGGATGAAGTCCATCTGGAATCATTTTGGTTCTTATTGTAGCACTATCAACGTAAATACCGCTATTGCGATATAAGTCTAATACTGGTATGGAATAAAATTCAGCTACTTCTATGATAATATTAACATATTCTTTCAATGTATATCCTTGCTTATTCGTTTTACTTTCAGTTCCTGATGCGTTTCTTGGTAGTGGGGTGATAAAAACAATATATTTTCCTTGATATTTTTCAATTAATCCACTCATTAGTGTATGTACTGCCCCGTAGAATGTCGTAGGTGTTCGATCTGTAGGTGTTCCTAGCGTTGCTGTACCGTGACCAAAATCATTGGTTCCACCAAATACAACGATTAAATCTGCGCTATTATTCATGGATGAGAATCGTGCTGATAACGATTGATTATTATCGTCTGATTGTTTAGCGATTCGAGTAGAGCTTACACCATAGTTACGTACTTGGCCAGCTCCCATAAGTTCATTGAAATATGAATGGTATGGAATGGTTGCTCCAAATCCCTGTGTTATACTATCTCCTAAGACATTGATAGTAGCGTCTTTCCAAGGATATACGTTATTCAATTTCATAGAATTCATAACTCCTTGTAACGATGCACCAGTAATTATTGTATTTACCCAAGTTACAAGGGGTTTAAGTAAAGATAGTCCGTTCTGGAAAACAAGACCTCTATCAATCGGTCGTATTTCCTTTCCTTTAACTGTTAGAGAAATATCTTTTATCGAAAACGTAGACATTTGCTGTGTCTTCAATGTAGCTGAGATGAGTACGTGCATATATCGATATGTCTTTCGATATGGAAATGTCTTTTGACAATGTCCAGTTTTATTCACTTGAACAATCTGATTTCTATCCTTGGAACTCGCACCACCTGTAATTTGACCAACTGTAGAACTGTCATTCCACCAGATATCGATTCCTGTCTTGGTTATATTATTATCACTTGTAAAATAATCATAACTTATGGACACATCATCATTCTCTAAAAAGTTCAAACCAATGGTATCATATAAATACTCAATAAATATAGGGTCGGTAGAAGAACCTGGAGATGATATGACATCAACTCCGTTTGACACAGATCCTGCACTTACAGGCAAATGCGTAACCTGAATTAGATCTGCTTTTTCAGTTAATAATTTTCCGATACCTACGATAGGAAGTTCCGTGTTTCCGACAAAGCATCTAATGTTACGAATATAAATGGTGTCTAACAGTTTCTTATTAAACTCAAAGGATATCACAGGTTTTACATAACGAAAGCTTTTATCATACGTTTTTGTACCCCATACACCTGTGTAATATTGGATTGTATTTTTAATAACTGGACGTGTAGATGTATTAGAAGCTCCTACAAATCCACCTGTGATAACGTCGGTATTTTCCGTATTATTAAGGAATAATTTATATCCAACCATATTTAGATTTTGACTCTCCGTGTAGTATTCGAACTCAATACGATACATATCCGTTTCTTGTAGGGATATATTTGCAGTGTCAAATACTGTGGATAAATATAGTTGGGTGGTTGTCGTATTTGCTTCTGGTTTAGCTGAATAACAATAGCCATCAAATAGTATGATTGTTTTATTCAGTTCATCCAACTTCTTAGCTGTTTGATTTGCAGACTGAAGTGCTGATAATGATATGACGTCCATATATGCACGCTCCTCGTATTTATGATACAAATTGTATCATTTTTTTACAAATATAAATGGGATAGCTATATGCTATCTATATACCTCCTTTATACATTTGTTTATATTTACATGCTGGATATTATTGTCAAATATTATCAATAGTTTATTTTTATAGCAACTACACAATACTATAAAAATACATTAAATAGGAGGAATTAATAATGATTAGACAGGATTGTAGTACAGTTGGTTCAGATTGGTTTAATAGTGTACCAGTAAAAGATATTCCTTGGATTGAAGCTAATATGAATAGTAGTAATTTCGATTGGGAAGAGTTAAGTTCGGATGAACGTATAACCTACGATGCAATTGATAAATACACTGATAGTTTTTCATGGTTTAGATTATCCTACCGGAAGGGCTTAACGGAAGAATTCATGGATAAATATCAACACCGTCTGTCATGGAGGGTACTTTCTAAAGTCCAGAAAATGAGTCCGGAATTCATTAACAAGTTTAAACATAAAATTGTGTGGCCTATATTAACAGAATCAACGGTATTTAATGAATCAATGTTATATCAATTTGAGGATTACATTGATTGGTCTCGAATTTTAAAGACTACTCCAATTATACCAGATGATCTTATAGACAGACATGCCGATGAACTTGTTATTGATCATTGGACAGATGATTCAAAATTAACAGATCACACCATCAGTTTACTTTTTACTAAACATAGAGATCGTTTTATAACAAAACATAAATTACCAGATGATGTTATTCAATCACATGCACATACGTTCACATACGAAGAATGGATTTATATAGTTAAAAATGGTATTTCTTCAGAAACTCTAAAAACCTTTAAAGAAATTATTAACTGGGATGCTGTTAATGCATTCTATGAGTTTACCTATGATGTTGAAATTCTCAGTTTCAAAAAATATATCAAATGGGATGTTTTATTGAGCAGAATACCTTTAAGCGACTTTATATTCAATAATATACATCCATCTTTGATCAACTGGAACATAGTAAAACTGGCACCGAATCCATCCGTATCGTTAATTGAATGGTATTCCTCAAATGCGATTTATAATGAATCCGATGAAAATTGGAATATCATTTCATCTAGTAAAAATATCACGGAAGATTTGATACGAATATTAGATAGTAAGATTAACTTTGATGAAATTCGAATTCCATTAACAGAGGAGTTCGTTGATGATTATCATGACAGAATTAAATGGACAATTCTGAAATTAACTAAGGAAGCATCGCATGAATTTATAGAAAAATATAAAGATAAAATTTTATGGCCTAATATTACGAGACTACATCCGATAAATTATGAATTGGTCGACTTATTTGATGAATATATCCCATGGGATACTTTACTGAGGGAAAATGAAATTGATAATGATATAGCACTTAGATATATTGATTCATTTAGTGCATATAATATATCATTATATGTAAAAATGTCGGAGGATTTTATCTCTAAATTATGGAGTGTCGAACTTGACTATCGAGTGTTGTCATTAACTCAGGAATTATCAGAAAAATTTATCACTAAACGGTTCTCGAAGCTGGACCGCGAATTAATATCGTTCTTTCAACCTTTATCAGATGAGTTTATTGAAAAGAACAGACCATTCCTATCCATGCCATTAATTGAACGCTCTCGGAGTATGACTGCGAATGAGCGAAACGCTATACGAGATGCATTTATTGATCTTAGTAGAAAAAAGTTAAAACTTGAATCTACATTAGATATCATTAAGCACATATTGTCAGACCAATTCAAATAGTGAAGTTTAACGTAGAAAACTATACTTAAATAATTTCTCAAGTATAGTTTTCTACGTCTTTATTAACATTATACATATATATTATTACTAAGTATACAATACATTCAAAGAATATGGAGGAAATACAAATGGGTAAAAAGGATTATATTAAAACGGTTTTAGATATCGACTACATCCGTGAAAATAAGGATTCAGTTAATTGGTGGAAAATCAGTAAAGTCAAAAATTTACCGAAAGAATTTATTCATGAATTCCATAAATACTTACAATGGGACATATTGAATTTAAAACATACGATTGATGAAAGTATTGTACGCTCCTATATGCCTATATTTATTAACAAAAAGAATAGAAAATATATTAGTAAAAAGAAATTAAGTATCGAGTTTATGCGTGACTATAAATTTATGCTAGATTGGAGTTACGTGACTAAATTTAATGATTTTACAATTGAAATGATCGAGGAATTTAAATTTGTTATTGATTTTTATATATTAACATCAAAACAAATTATACCTTTACATCTTATTGATGAATTTAAAAATGAAAGATTAAATTGGGTGTTCATTTCGCGTGAATATGATATTGATTTAGACTTCATAGACAAATATAAAGATAAATTGAGTTGGGGTGCTTTATCCTCGCGATTTGCCAATGATGATAAATTCGTAGATAGATTCGTCAAATATGTTGACTTCGATGTTATACAATCATTTAGAAGAATAGACGAGTCATTCATATATAAATATGCCAACCATATCAATTGGTTTAGAGTCGATCCCAATACATTAAGTGTTGATACTGTGCGTAAATATAGAGATCTAATCCGATGGGAATATGTTAGTGTGTATGCAAATTTAACAGATGAATTTATCATTGAATTCCAAAATGAACTTTATTGGACTTCACTGCGTGAGCGAAGAGATTTATCTCCTAAAATAAAAGAAATGTTTAAAGATAGACTATAACTAATACATCTATAGTAGAGGGATATATCGTATATCCCTCTATATGACAAATTCGGAATAATATCCCTAATGTGACGAATGGTAGATAAATTCCTAAAGTGAGGCGATTATATGATTATATTTACTGTAGAAGCTATCACCGGATATGAAACTAATCATATCATATATGTTGGTAATGACCGTGACATTGCATTCGATATTGGAAAAATAGTGGATATACAGAAGAAAGAAAATGAACCCTTGATCGATAATGTAAATGATGCATATTGTTTCGATGTAAAGGAATGGGAAAATGGTCGTATTGTGAAACAACATATGATAAATGCGGAATAATATCCCTAATGTGAACGAATGGTAGATATTATGTATTTAGATTAATTAAATTATAATAATGGGGGAATTTTAAATGTCTACAAAAACTAATATATTACCATTGGTTGGAAAAACTGTAACTAATATTGAGTTTGTTAAACTATACGAAAATGATGCAATCTTGTTTCACGTATCAGACGATATTACCTACAATTTATGGCATGAGCAAGATTGTTCTGAAATCGTGTCTATAAAAGATATTGTTGGTAATATTGAAGACATCATCAATACGCCAATATTAATGGCGGAAGAGATTATTGAACATAATCCAAATGCAGAATTCGATGATCCTGAACATACATCTGAAACATGGACATATTATAAATTCGCAACAGTAAATGGATATGTGACGATTAGTTGGTGTGGAAGATCTAATGGTTACTATACCGAAACTGCCAAATTCGAAATATTAGATAATGAAACAAAGGAAGAAATACGACGAGAATAATTCGTCGTATTTCTTCTTTATATTAAGTGCAACGTTTTATCTGAAATACATTCCATCACGAGCATCGTTGGCTTCTAACTGAAGGATTCACCGAAAAGGATAAATTCGTTACACGAACTCCTCAACGCTTAGGTGCTACCCTAAGGTCCTATTGGAACAACATCAGCTTTGTTGCCATGGAGCGTAGACCTATGCTGCCGTCATCCATAACCTCCTGATTTGGTATTTTAACCTCCTCATTATTTTTTTGTTCGAGTAGAATTAAAACTAAATTGCCTATTTTTGGGATAAGATTTTTTTAGAAAATGTCAATATGGCATTTTCTCCATTTTTTTATATTGAGGACTTATTTACAGGTTCCCAATCTAGAAGTTTCTTGGCGCCAGTTTTCGGATCTATCTCCCATTTGTTAACAGAGAATGATGTATATTCAATCCGATTTAATGTATCCAGATATTTTTCTCCAATATAACTTGCAGAGAAATTAGGAGCGCCTTCACCTTTCTTATAAGAACTAAGTGATCTCCAAGTTTCACCCCAGTCGAAAGATACTTGTGGTTCTCCAGCGCCAGCTGTACTAAAATACATATTATCCATGCCGACATAAGATTTACCATTCGCACGACCGGATACTGTTCCAGATTTCAACTTAGACTGTGACGCTAGACTTTGTCCAGGTTTTACCTGTTTACCAGCAGCGAAACAATTATAGTCAGGTAGACTAGGGTCTTCATGGAATGTGAACGATGAACCTGAATATTGGAGTGATGCTAATTTGGATTGCGAATAATTTCCTTTTAAACCGTTAACACCTAAGCTCCATATACCATTTTCGCCATCTGTAACTTTAATTATACCCATAGCCATTTGTTCTTTATCTGTAGCAGTAAAGCTAATTCCTTCGGCTTTTGTCAAACAACGGCCATATCCTCTAATAGCATATGCACGTTTCCAACCTTCAAAATCCATACCTTCTATGCGCACAATACCAGATCCACCGATAGTTCCATCCTGATAGTTTTTACCAATGACAATACAACCGAGATCTTCTCGATCCTCTGTTAGCCCATAACCCATACCCATTTGTCCACTATAGAAATTATAACCCCCACCATTTGGATTTATCCATACGGCAGCTTCTACACCACCGAACCATCCATTATAGATTGGAATATCAGAACCACTACCCCACACTCCGTCTTTTTCTCCACGTAGCAATATACCTATGCGATTATCACCAAAGTGTGTACGAGGATTATGGAAACTGGAACCGAAACAATTTCGAATCAAATCAAATCCAAAATTGAAACCATTAGATTCGATACTCATGACACGCAGGAAACGGATGTTATCAAGTAATAAACCCGCACTACCATCAGCCGGAGCTTTTGTTGGTCCCAGAATAGAAAAGTCTTTGATATATCCACCGAGATGGTTACCTTGAGTATTTACGTTTTCTCCTGGTCCAAGTGTAAGTGCTGTAAAACCTGTGCATGTAGCTACAATTCGAGATAGTCTACCATATCCACTGATGCAATAGTGATTTGCTCGTCCAATAATAGGACGGCTGATCTTGATATCGTAACCTGGCAGTATCAATTCAACTGCTTTTTCACCAACATCATCAATAGCTTTCTGTAGAGCATCTGTAGAATCTACACCCTCGTGTACACCATAAAATTCAGCACTGATACGATTTTCCATTACTTGTCACTCTCCTCATATTAATTTGATTAATATTAAAATGGGTTAAATGTGTCCACTTAGTATAAAGTTAAACTTTTAGTACCGCCAATATGGAAAAATAAAACTGTAATAGATCAGTCTATTCTTATCGTTTTTCATTACCGTCTAAATATATATTATTATAATAGACTCATATACTAAACTAACAAAGGATGATATGTATTATGAAACCATTTAAAAGAGAAATTACGAGTAGAAATTCAATACAGGATAAGATCCAATATAATTTGGAACTCACGTATGCTCTGGGCTGGAGTCATGAGAATATAAAAAATAAACTCCAAGGTACAGGATCTATTAGTAGAACTAGAATTTCAAATATTTATGATGACTTATTTGTATATCATAAAGCAGAAACCCAAACAGAATTAAGTAGATTACACAATATATCGGGTTCTCGTATCGGTCAGAATCTTAATTCAATGTATAGATTGTCAATGATTCTCCCAAATGAAGTTATAAGAGATATTATTGGTATAAGTCATGCTAAACTTATCACGGAATTAAACCGGAGAATATCGTCCTATATTCAAGGTGAAAATGCGACAATTCAAGACGTTGTGGATGAACTATCACATGTTAGATCACTCATCAATAACGCAAAAACATTAAGTATATTGACTGCAACACTACCTCCAATAGACATGTATGAATCGCACACAATGACATATGCAAGATGGTTACGTGATGACTATATTGGGAAAAACCAGAAGATATGTAAATCGTTCGAAAATTTTCTGATAAAAATATTATTAGAAAATGAAATTATATCTGAAAGATTTATACGACGGAATCCTTATCTAAAAGTAACATATATGTCAAAAGGAGAACCAGTAATCATTATTGATCTATGGAGAGATTCTAAGTTTAGAATATTACTTTATTGTGCAAAACGAGGTGAATATATAGTTAGTATAGATTCATCAAAAGAAATTGATATTCCTGAATTAGATAATATAACATCAAATTTATCTGACTGGGAAAATATTAGAAGAAATGATGAGTGTAGTATTAACATGGAAAAATACATCTTTCCAGAATATCAAAAATCTAAGACCAAATTTACCATTATTGTAAATAATAATATGGGTTCGTATGATGTACGAAGAATACTAGGATTAATCCTATCTGAAGTGGGTAAGCCTATTAGTGAATCGTATTTGATACAATCAAACGATTCTACATGGTAACCTCATGGATATAAAATATATCAAAAATGAACTACGATCCTATTTACAAACTCATGGGTGGGATCATGTCTGTCGTACGTATCGATTGGGCGAATCGTTTATTCGGGAATATAAAGACAATGTAAATTGGGAATACATCAGTAGATATCAATATCTATCTGAAAATTTCATTCGCGAATTTCAATATAGGGTGAATTGGAGTATCATTAGTTATGCTCAAACCTTATCTGAAAATTTCATTATTGAGTTTGAAAATAAGGTTGATTGGGAGAGTATTAGCTATGCACAATCATTAAGTGAATCGTTTATTCGGGAGTATCATGATATTCTTGATTGGGATTACATCAGCCTCACCCAAACATTAAGTGAAACATTTATTAACCAATACCAACATAAAATTTGTTGGTATTGGTTTTTGCAACGATCCCGTGTAGATGATCGAATCAAACAAAAATTCTATGTATATCAAAAACAGATTAGTCCAGAAGAAATAGAATACCTGAATCAAAAATTACACGATGTATTAAAAATAAGATAGTCATGCAATTCTATCTTATTTTTTTGTAAAAATACGATATATCGTATATATCCATATGCTAAATATATATTATTATTATGAATCAATATACTAAACTACAAAGGATGATATTTAATGGAAACATTTAAAAGAAAAACAAATGGTAGACAATTAAAAGATCGAATTCAGAAAAACTTTGAGCTTATTCAATCTATTAGTCGATTGGGAGATAGCATTGGCTTTACTTTTCACAATCCAACACATAGATCAATTTATGTTGATTTGTATGTAAATCATACAGTTGAAACATATAAAGAATTATCAAAGAAATATAGTATAACTAATATAGATGTGATAAAGGAATTGCGTCGTATGCATAATTTATCGACTAAAACTATAGATGATGTGATTAAGCAATTTTTAAGTATATCTCCGGTGAAACAAATACCAAGTGATATAGATGGATTAATTAAAGATTACATTGACGATGTACAAACGTTGTCCTATGTAGTTGGTGAATTGTACTATATGAAGACATTACTGTCTAATGTACAATTTACTAAAAGTTTATCTACTTATTTCATAAATACGTCTACACATATTGATTATTATATGATAGACAGTTATAACAATAATTATAATTTCCAAAACACCAATATTTTTAATACCAAGCTATATAATAATATAGCGAAACGATTTAAAGATTTAATAAGTGATAGTGAGATTGTTAGAGTAGGTTATCTAGGATATTTTAATGGTATGCAGATGCTTGTACGTCAAGGCATCCGCACATGTATACCTGTAATAAGTATTGAGTTATGGAAACAAAAGAATTTAAGAATTATGTTTTATCAATCAAATAAAGGTAAACTCATTCTAAGTGTGGATACAACTCATGAAATTAATATTCCTGATTTTAATGATATCCATACAAATATATCGGATTGGAATGAGGTTAAGCTTCATGATAAATCTAGTATTAATATGAAAAATTTTATATATGATGACTATCAAAATAGTAAAACACGATTCACATTTATCTTAGATGATATGGATAAAATAGAATATATCATATCTTCAGTATTGAGATATGTGAAACGAACATATGACAAAATAGATATACAACACATTTAAAGAATAATGAATTTGCATTGTAAGTAGATCAGCCTTAATAATAGAGAGGGGTAAATATATGAATTTCCCAGATGAGAACAACCTATCCGAAATTAGTAAAAATGCTCAAAAATTTGAAGATAAGAAAGTACAAGACACTTTCCTATATCTTGTACCTGACACCGAGAATGAATTTGAAGAAGTATTTGAAATTAAAGATCCCCAAGATTTCAAAATTAAGGAACAATGGATGGATATTATGGCTGAAGCTGCTGCCGAATACTACAGAAATAGTTCTGTGTATGATGATTCACCAGATGAAATAAGTACTATCGATTTAATTCTACATGCAATCGCAGTTAATAATATCCCTCTTGTTAGATACTGGAAACCCGCAAAGGTAGATAAAATAAATACAATTTGGTTAGCTCAGCAATACTTCAAAAATAAATAGGAGGAATTACTCACATGAAAGACTTACAATCAATCACAGATTTATTCTACAAATACGAAAATAAATTTATTTCTAATGATATAGGAACGACGGATTTAGAGTCAATACTTGGACTAATCTCAAGTCTAACATATTGTAAATCGTTTGAGATTGTTATTGATTTACATGATACATCATTCATATTCAATGACATGCCCAAAGCCAACGAATTTATCAGCTTTATTAATGCATATGGGTTTTCGAAAACAAAACCTACGCTTTCGCTATACAATGAATATGACACTGTTCCAACTATTGTTCACTTTAGTAATAGCTATCTCCGTGTAGACCAAGACCATTTACAATTTCTTGAAACATATATATCCTTTTTCGAATATATTGATGGTTTTGTTAGGAATGGTTATCATCACCATGCACCATTATATTATTGGAAGGATCTTACCGATAGTATTATGGTATCACCAGATCCAAATGATGTATATAGATATGCTATGGGTCATCTTGACAAGTTTAATCATTTGGGTGTTGATTTTCAAAATATGATCATAACTCATACCAGTAGATTAAGTCATGTTCTACTGAAGAATTTTATGGATGTATCCGATATTGCAACAGAATCGACTCAAACTTCTGATGTATATGAATTGCGTGTCATATCTACAAGCGAAGACCTTGTAGATATGACAATAAAGAAATATGATATACCAATTCTTATGACACTTGCTGCTCTAATCGAATCGGGTATAATTATATCTGACACAAAACCATTGTATTATGTGCTTTAACTGATTCTATACTGGAGGTGAAATATATGGGTATTCCTACTGTATCTACACATACAAGTGCATCTGATGCTATTGAGTCTGCAAATACAATTAACTCAATCATTCCAGATTTACAACGTATTGCTATCGATGTTGCAAATTTTAAAATTCGGTTTAGTAATGCAAATGAAGTTAGAGAATTCGGTACATTCATTCTACTGCATAGTAATATGAAATCACATGTTGAAAGCGATATGTATTTTCAATGTACTGTTAACTCAGCAGTAAATTCACCATGGTTGATTATCCGCCCAGATCAATTTAATAAAGCTCTTGAGTTTGAACGAATAGTATCTAAAGGTACTATTCTATCAAAGGCACCTAAGTACCATGTCATCTAATACACACACTAATGGAGGAATTTAATATGTCCGAATATACAACAGTAAATGTACCTGAAGGTGCTCAATATTCATCTGATAGTCTAAAAGCTGCTTATGAATATGCTACTCAAAATTCATTTGACACATTTGTTATTCACTTAGGCAGTGCAATCATCGGGTTCCCATCTGAACAATCCATCAATCAAATGCAAGAATTTCTAAACAATCATGAACCAGAAAATATTGAGTTAGTTCCACAATCATTACCAGATAGTGACTTTTGGAGATCTTTCTCCTATGGAGATGATGAACCTTCCATTTTCCTAGAATCTCATCAATTAGATGATGTTTTAGAATTTGGAAAATTACTTAAAGGTACTACTTATCCTATTGCAGAATCCTTTGACGAAATTTGGTATTTCGTAATCTAGAAAAGTACAATCAATCTTATTCTTAAACTCAATAACAAAATTTTCAGATAGATATAGTGGAGTTATAGATAAAAATCTCTTGGAGGTGATAAAGAGATCTATTTCCTTTAAAAAGAGATTATTTATTAAACAACTTCAGATATATCTATTAAATCTGAAAGGATGTAACATATGAGAGATTCTCTGTATATTGTATACCATAATAAGAATGATAGTAAACCTATAATTTTGGGAGCTATATACAAGATAAATGATCATAAATATATTAGTTTTATGGATACAAAAAATATGTTTAAGGCTAGAATTATTTCAACTAAAATTAGTAAGGAAGTTCCTCATTTATTATTAACTAGGACATATTCTCCTAGAAGAAAAGATATTGGAGAACTACTTAATCGTCATGGTCTAACCGAATTTGATGCTTGGGAATTAGTTAAGCGAACTGGAGGAAGATTAGCAACAGATAACATGATGTTTGTATCTAAGGATACATTAGAAAAGCTTGGATTAGAATTCCAAGGATTACGTTTTGATAAGAAGAAATTAGTAAGGAGTTCAAAATCCAATAACACAATATAAGAAATGAAGATAGTGGATTATTTATATCCACTATCTTCATTTTTTTGTCTTCATATGTATAATTTGTTAACACGTCATCATGTAGGGGGTCATCCCCCTACCGGGTTGGTCCCCCTCTTCGGGGTCCCTTCTCTTTCCCCTTGCTCTCCCTACTTCTTTTATCTACCTCTCTCGATCGCCTTCCGCTCCTCGCTCCGATCAACCCCTTTTTTAAACCCTTTTCTGTCTGTGTGTTGTCCCTCCGGGACGGGTGTTCTGGATCTTTTGGCCTATCGGCAATTCCCCATCTCCCGCCCAACCTTTATTCCCATGTTGGTTCTTTTATATTTTATAATATACGTTTTTATATGTACTTTATCTATATTATTTTCATTATGAAAAGGTTCACGTTATTATAAATAATCATAACCGTAAAGTTACATATATAAATTACATATTATACTACTGAATAAACGAAAATATATAATAAGGAAGTGACGTATTGGGATAAATATTTACTATGATCCGAGATATGGATACACGTAGTTTAATCCTCTTATAACTTGTCGTTCAGGATATATCGAACGAAGGAGGTGATAACATGAAAAGTTTGATTCGTGAAGAATTAATTCCACCAATGGCTTGAGGGAATGAATACCACACGACGGACTTATGTTATCGAGGAGGACCAGAATGAAGCCTATTTGTGAACCTACATTACCACCACTGATCGCGTAATGATTTGCTGACAACATGACGGAATGGCATCTACGAATATATGCAACTGATTATGTAGGTCAGGAGGCGAATCAAATGAGAATTAAACAACCATTTGTACCACCAATGAAAGCGTAGTCATAACCTTATACTAAATAATCAATGAATATGGAGGAATCGAAAATGAATAATGCATTGCAACAAACCTGTGTTGGCATTGCCGTGAAACGCTTGTTGAAAGATACATCTCCTAAATTCGTAACTAAAGCATCAAAATCGAAAATGTTAGTTGGCGTACCGTTTCAAGGGAATTTCCCGTCAGAAACGATTCGCGACTATTTGATAGATAATAATTATATTGATAAGAATGATTATATGGGTAATATGGTATTCTTGGGGGTGTTGAACTAATGGAAAAACCTCAAGTAAACATTATGTCAATCCCTTTACACATGCCACGTTTATGTAATTACAGCCAAAAGGAGACAGTAAATATGAAAAGGAAAAATGACAAAAAAAGAAGGTCAAAACTATTTATTGAAATGATTAAAGAAATTAAATTTGCAGGATTTGTCAGTAGTGAGCCAACAATGAAAGAAACTAACATGGATAAAAGAAAAAATAAACCAAGACCAAGACCGGGAATTTGGTAATTAAATTGGGTCACATATAAACTATTATACTAAACTAAAGGTGGTATTTATATGATGGATAAACAATATCTTCGTGAAATGTCAAGCCGATTCGTTCAATCTTATTGGAATGTCGTAAGCACTACACCTGGATTGTCAATTGATGTTATGCGTAAACATCAAGATAAACTGAATTGGAGAAGTATTGCTGTCTGTCAAATAATTACACCTGAGATACGAAAGGAGTTTAGTCATCACTTGGATAAGATAAATAAATGAAATTGTGAATAACATAAGATCGTATAGTTACATTATACGGTCTTATTTTTTTATATGAATACATATTTACGATATTCGTAACAAAAATATAATATATTAGAGGAGGATAAACATGGTTTCTATTGGCGATGCTTATCGAAAAAAGAAATACTTATTACAGCGTACTCGTCAGTTGCGACTGGTTAAACGGTTTCAAAAAGAGTTAGATCGGTGGTTCCATCAATACCTATCTGATCATATGATTCCACTTAAAACCGGACTGGTTTCATATCAACGTTCAAAACATGCTTATTACATTAAACTACATGACTACTACATTCCATATTATAAAAAATTAAGGTATTTGGGAGATATCAATTGGATTGTGAATCTCATGGAAACAGTGGACGATATTTCTATTGAAGTCGTTGTAACTGTCACGAATGCATCTCCAAAATACGTACAGACTTTTCGATTTGTGTATACACTGGAAGAATGCTTTAAAGAGAAGACCGTCAAATGGTTAGGAACATATCACGTTTTAGATATGACTAGAATCATGCAAGCGATTGAAAATGAAACGAGAATATACGAGTATATTAAATTTATCATTGATCAATATAAAATAAAAGGAGATCCTCACTATGATCGACTCTAAGCCTATTAAATTAGCAGTTACTGGACCTAGATCCCAGCATCTATACGGTAACAATCCAAATCATAAAGGATATACAACGATGATACTTCAACTTATGGATATTATCAAGCACTACCATCATTCGATATCAGATGTGTACATCGGAATGGCGACCGGATTAGATTGCATGATGGGACTAGCTGTTCTCCACTTGAATAAGTTGCCTGATGTTGATATTAAATTATGGTGCTGTATCCCGGGACACAATCAAACGAAATATTTCTCTCCGGAAGAGAAGCGAGTATATCAATATATTTTAAATCAAGTACCACCAGAACAAATCATGTGGGTGAATGATGGAGATTGTACTCCAGAAAACTTAAAGGCACGTAATCGATTTATGGTCAACCATGGAGATGAATTAATATCATTCTGGTCTGCCGAACGATACAAGTCAGGCACATATAGTGCCATGTTGTATGGTAAGAAGGTTAATAAACCTGTATATAACATACATCCGTTTGATATGGGTAAGAGAGCTTACTTTCATCATCCAGATGTATCTAAAATCGGAAAGGAAGAAATTATATGAAAGTATGGATAATTATGAAATCCGCACAAGATCGTGTTATGGCTATTACTGAGGATGAATCATTGGGACAAAAATATATGAAAATCAAAGGGTTTGATAATGATTATTCATTCTTCTTTGTCAAAGATCGTATTGCCAATAATATGCTTATAGACTACGATGATTTATATTTAGAGGATGATATGTTATCTAAAACTGTAGTTACTCGGGCTGAAAGAAAAATTATTGAAGAAATTATACTCACGGAACAAGACAAAATTGAAAATGCCTCACGACTTCTAGCTTCATTTGTAGCCAAATATAATATATCTAAAAAGGAAGCTAAGAAAATATTGGAATGTCAGAATATACTAATTCAACACAGTCAAGGAAAGCTTCTTCGTAAATGGCTTAAATTGAATAAGTTTATTCGAAATCTAGGGAAAGGGAATACTGATGCGGATCAATACCAACAACGCGTGGAGCAATCTATAACCAACCGTATTCGTGTGTGGTTAGGATATACAAATGAATAAATATATTATAAGTATTCTTACTATTATGAGTATACTTGTGACTGCATACTTCGCATTTTATAGTGTATATATCGGTTCTGTTTTCGGTGCCGTTATTTGTGCACTTACAAGTATATTATCAGCTGTTCAATTATACCGATTTTTAGACTGTTAGTGAGCGTATGTTGACACCGCATAATTATATATTATTATTGTATATAACATAAAAAATATAGGAAGAATGGTGTCAACAATGCTTCGTAAATTAATATTATTTCTAATCATTGTAACAGGGGTATATTTAGGATTTGGACTCATTGTGAAATTACTATTCTCAATGAAGTTCTTAGGTCTTATTCTTATCGCGATTGTTATCTTTAAATTAATTTCTTTGAAAAAATAATCGTATTATTATAATACACATTCAAATCATATGGAGGAATTGGTCATGTCGGAATTAGAAAAAGCATTAAGTGGAAGTTATTATGGTTTAAATGGACATAAAGGACGTTTAATCGTTATTGATGGTGTAGATGGATCGGGAAAAGAAACTCAAACTAAACGATTGGAAGAACGATTAATTGCTGCTGGGGCGGAGAATGTTGTCCGAATTTCTTTTCCAAACTACATGAGTGATTCTAGTACATTAGTTCGAATGTACTTAAAAGGAATTTATCAAAATGATGCCGGGGATCAGCCATCTATCGATCATTTAATGCGTATATCATCATTTTATGCAGTCGATCGCGCCAGTACATTTATGCGTCCTTTCCGGAATGGCCCGTCATTATTTGAACGGTATAACAATGGTGCTATAATTATTGCTGATCGTTATACAACGTCAAATATTATTCATCAATGTTCTAATTTGATTATGAGACATGAAGAAGGTTATCTTCATGTAACAGATGGGATGTTGGATAAAATTAAAGAATTGTATAACAAAATCGAGGATTTAGAATACAGAATCCTAGGACTACCTAGACCAAATCAAGTTATTTTCTTGAGTGTAAGTGCGGAAACATCACTATCAAACTTGGCGAAGCGTTATGCTGGAGGAGAATCTCCTCAGCATATTACAGAGACTGAAGAACACTTAAAGAAGGCTGTTGCATGGACATATTACCTATGTCGACAATTTGGGTATACCGATATTCAGTGCGATGACGGAACTTCAACTATGCGTAGCATTGAAGATATTCATAATGATATTTATAAGAAAATTCAAATCTAAATATTAAATTCCTATAGCCTATTCTAAGGGCTATAGGAATTATTAGTTTATATAACTCAGGAGGATTTTACAATGGAAAAAATTTATAAAGTTGAAAATAATGAGTTGGTATTCCCTAGCATTACAGGATATAACAAAATGGTACCAGGTGAAATATACAACTTATCATATATGTTAGAAGAAGGTTCATACAGTGGTGTTCGTCAAGCTTATATGTATGAAAAACATTCCATGAATGAAACTCATATTGTAGCTGATGAAGATGGAGGAACACCGTTCTCAGTATCCACAAGAGACTGCGCACGTGATAAGTTCCCAAAAGACTGTATTGCACAAATCCTTTTAAAAGAAGGTCAGTATGTTTTTCGATTTGTCGCAACAGAACAAGCTGGCGGTAAAGTTGAAAAAATTGCATATGTGATGAAGATCGTTGAATTGTTCCCTACCGTCGAGTTTCAAGATAAACCTGTATCTATTAATGTGGAATTTTGTCTTGCTATACGATATCCATTCACAAAAGGACGTGAAATTGTGGGTCGTTACCAAGAGAAATTCAAGCAAGCGTTTATTCATATTAACCGTATTCACTGTATTCCATTTGATCCGTACTTTGTACCTCGATATTCATTTAATCCAAGACGAATTATTACAACTCGTCAATTTACTCAAGATGTCGAAGGTAATTTAGTAAGTTTTACGGATACAGGTAAACGACTTGTGTTGAATCAGAAATCTAAACTATATTATGAAAAACCAAATGATCCAAAATCTCCTAAACGAAAAGGAGCATTTATTCGTTGTTTTTACGGACGACGTGCAGCTGATGAGGATGTAATATATGTTGATGGCGCAATCGTACCTATGGTACAGCGTGCTGATCTACCTTCATATATTGAGAAAAGTGGTATTTATAACAACTATGATAATGGGCTTCATCAAGCGTCACTTAGTATTAAAGAAGTACATGCTATTGATGGGCTTGTATATTACGCTATGGTTGTTGATTCAGACGGTGGGATGTTTTTGCCACTATGTAAATCGATCGATGGATTCAATACTATTCAATTAAATGAGAAAGAGGGTACCTTTATTTCGGAATATAAAGATCTACAGTTCGTCCTTCGGGATGACAAATAAAGCGACAAGACGTCGCTTTATTTTTTTGTATGATCCGAGGTAGCTAATAGTGAACAAAAAGATAAAAAATAAAAGAAAGAGGTGAGTTTACATGGACACACTCCAAGTTATTTGGCCCGTTGCTATTGTCATTCTCGGCATTACTGTTGCCCAAGGACTTCGGCTCGTTAAACAAGCTACAGGTCATTTGAAAGAATCGGCTAAAGCAAATGCGTTTTCGGCTACGATTACGCATGTCCTTGATACGGTGGATACACTTTTGCAAAATGCTTCCCTGACGATCATTTCTGATCTCAAAGAAAAAACCGCCGATGGGCAGCTAACAAAAGATGAAATTGAACAAATCATCCAACATGTCAAGCAAAATACGTTGGCAGTCCTTGGTGATGACGCTAAAATCATCCTAGAATCCTTCGTAGGTGACTATGAAAAATGGTTGACTGACAAGATTACACCATTGGTGAATCGTCAAGTTGCCGTACAACAACTACCTGTTGCTGTAGATGGCGTGAAAAAAATCAACAAAGTCTAGGATGTGCATATTGAACCTAAATAAGATATCATAACTTAATTGTTATGATATCTTATTTTTTTAATGTGCCAGTGAATTATATATTATATAGACAAGAATAATTATATAAGGAGAGATGAAATATGAAACCTAGTTCAGATGAAATTATGACATATATTCAAAATATGAGACATACGATAGATCAACTTGACCTAATGTCTGGGTACTTTAATTATAATGAAGAAGAACGTAAAATGAAGAAAGAAGCAATGGATATCTTAGATACTAAACTATACAAATCGGAAAATGCATTACGTTTGGATGAGATTAAGCACCATATTCGAATTAAAAAGATTCCTGTAAATAGGAGGAATTAATATTGGGTCAATATATTGTGTTTACAAAAAACGGAACATGTAAAGGATTCATCCCGTCTAAAGAGATTTATAAAGAATTTAAACAACAGCGAGATGAATCCGGATATAACATAGTGAAAGTAAAGGAAAAAGATATTAAACGAATCCCATTACGAGGTGCATATGAAGTCGGCGAGATACATGGAGTGTTAATGTTTCCTGACGAAGAAGAATATTTTTATGAATCATTTAATCAATTAATGATTGATTTTGAGTGGGTAATCGGTCGAGTTATTAAGGATGTACTACCTGTTTTAAAGTTAAATGAAGAGGAATATCATAAGGTATATACATTCTTAAAATGGTGCTATGACTGTGTTAAATGTATTGACGAGGATGTCGATCCGGGATTAGTATTTAATATGACGATCATGGCTAAAACGATTATTAACGATCTAGGAGGATGTACCATATGAGTAAGAATGATAGTCAAGCCATTAATAATTTCATTCAAGATTTTGAAGTGATATTAACGGATGTGACGAATGAGTCTAAATTTTTAAAATTAACAGAATCCAATGAGGAGATCAAACAGGAAGCATTAAAGATCCTTCGAAAGAAGTTAAAGAAGATTCATAAATCCGAAAGTATAGATGATTTGAAAAAGGTATTGAAAGTAAAAAAATTATTAGGTAAATAGAGATTTTCCGAGGAGGAACAGGATGTCGTATCATTTGATTTATACACCTGAAGGTCGTTTTGTTGGTTACACGACAAATAAATCTGAAATTACATTATTTAAGCAGCAACGGACAGATCGGGAATTCAACATTGTAAAAGTTGATAATCACGATATACCTAAAGCCATACGTAAAACGATGGAAGAAGCTGTTTTAAATATAGAAGAAATGCATGGTGTGTATTTATTACAGGAAGAGTATGAAAAAGTTCTAGAAGAAATGACGCGACGGATAAATAATTTATACAGTGCGTGTGATGGGTTATCATATATAAATCAATTTCTGAAATTGGATGCGGAGGAAGAAGTTATATTAACCAAGTTTGCCAAAATGGGTTCTGTCGTTGTTGATATTGTGGATTTGGTAATATCAACAGGAGAACATGAAGTGTATCGTGATTTTATTGATATGCCCGGTATGATGATGGATATTTTACATGGATGGGGATTGTGAGAGTAATGTATTTACTGTTTAATCATACATCGTTTATAGGGTTTAGTCCAGATAAAGAATTGGTTGAACGTGCTAAACAGGAACGTTACAAACAGAAGTTTTCAGTCAGAAAATTTAAACAGGATGATGCACCTATCTTTAAAAAGGATCGTTCAGATTATAATAAATATGAGTTGATTGAATATCCTAATTTTAATCGAGTGATGACTGGAAGTGAATATCGGGAATTAAAGAAGATGATCAATGCTCATGTATCTAATATGCATGTACATTGTATGGATATGCTTAGACTAGCAAAATATTTGAGGCTGGACGATGATGAGCGATTAGTAATTGAATCATTAGCTTCTCTATTTTCAAGAATTGTTAGCGATTTATATGACAGTGAAAGCTGTGTAGATGTACATGATTATTTTGACATTGAGACTATACTAGATCAGGTTCTTTTAAAGCCGCAACAATAATGTAATCTATGTAAGGAGGTTACATTATGCGTGTTGCAAAAGCGGAAGAGTTTAAAGACAATCGGGAAATCGACGTCAAACGTATCATAGATGTCCCACCTGTCGAACGTCATATTCCGATTATGACCGAAAAAGATAAAATTAAGTTTATTAAAACTGTTGAACGTGTCGTACGATCCTCGATGGAATATAAACAGTACATCACATTCCTTCGAAGTGAAATCGATATGACACGGTGTTCTTATTTCACTAATATCACAAATAAGGATTCTAAGAGAGTATCTATTGAAATTCATCACGAACCATTTACGCTGTTCGATATCGTACAAACCGTATTGGAGAAATGGCTACAGGAGGATCAAAAGATTAACCCATTGCTTATTGCTGAAGAAGTCATGAAGCTACACTATCAGAATAAGATCGGATTAATTCCGTTGTCTACAACAGTTCATGATCTAGTGCACAGTGGGAAAATATTTATTCCATTGCAACAAGTGTATGGACGGTATATTGAGTTTCTGGAGGAGTATCAACAATATATTCCAGACGAACTTCAAAAAATACTGCAAGTTAAATTGCATATGTCTAAAGACGTATCCAATCAGGACTTATCTATTCTGAATAAGAAATACATCTATTTAGAAGTGGATGGAATGGAATTTCCTCAACCTATTGAAGACAAGAAATAGAAAAAGAGAACCAATAACCCGATAAAGGTTATTGGTTCTTAAAATAGGAGGAATTACAGAAATGAATAATACAACAGATTCATTATTATATAGTTTGTCGTCAGCAGTATTAAAATGGCTAAAACCAAAGTCGGAGGTCGATCCTGTGATTACATTTTACTTATTTACAGATGGTGGAGGATTCCCGAGAGAAGATGGGGGTTTTAATGGAGTAAGCGCTTATCGAGTATATACTATTACAGATCAAGAAGCTCGTCTATTGTATCATGAAGAAACCGTTACAGAGAAGAAAACAAGTCAGTTTGGTGAAATTCAAGCGATCGCTAAAGGATTAGAACACATTCAACTTTATTTAGATGACATGAAAATTCAGGGAAACGTATCTATTAAAATATTTACAGACTCTATGCTGTATTTTAAATCTTTAACAGAATGGATTTATGGATGGATTAAGAAAGCTAGAGAAGGGGTTCTATATAATTCATCAAATCAACCAGTTGTTAACCAAGATGAAATTAAAGCAGCTTTTGGTGTTTTACTGGCATTCAAAAAGAAGAATTATTTCATACGATTCTTTCATATCAATTCACATATTTCCATCCATAAGCTAGGATCACTTAAACAGAAATTTGAATCATTTAACCAATGTGAAATCTCCGACGAGGAGATGATGTTTATTTATAAGGGAAATCAAGCTTGTGATGATGCTATCAAAATTGCGTACCAACGATTTATGGAAAATAAGACAAGAAATAACAATATTGTAGAATCTAAATCATAGGAGGTTTTTATAATGGATTTAAATGAAAGATACGATGTGTTTAATGATGAATTGAAGAGAAGAGTAAGTAATGGGACGTTTGATTGTAATGAACTATACGATCATTCACCATCTTCATATGAATACGAACTGATCCGTTGCACAATTATGTCCAAATTACAGCAACAGCCAAAATACTTTACTAACGTTCTTGCTGTACATAGATCTGAAATTGCCGGACATCATATGGGTGCGATAAGATATATTAGTAAATCAAGTGACATGGTTGAATACCGTCCTAAATTTTCAAAAGAGGTCACATTTGTCCATATAATAGATAATGAAGATATTCGAATCCTACCACGTTGGGAATTGGAATATAACCCATCTTACCGTCAACTGGTTGTGGCCGCATTTATTACCGATGGAAAAAACCTCATATTATTGAAAAATACGGTTAACACACGAATTCAGAATAAAATTACGATGATTCAAGGACATGTTGATTTTACACCTGAAGCATATACACAAACACAAATCGAATTCTTATACACATCGATTCATCGGGAGATTAATGAAGAATTAAAACGAAAAGGAGGAAATGATCCTGTTCTAGTGAAGGATAGTAACATTCCAAATCCTAGTTATATTCTTAATCTATCGAATAATTTTATTGATATTGAACACACGGGAATTGTATATACGATTAAAGTGGATGATGCTGTTGAGTTGTTTAGTAAAATCACAACAGCAGAAGAAGAAAATCATGAAGTCATTCTTATTCCACTAAATCAAATTCATAAATATGAAGATCAGTTTGATAATTGGTTGAAACCTGTAATTGAACTTTATAAAGAGGATATTGAATTTGGTAAGTTGGATCTTTTTCAGTCAAGTAGATTATTGGATTTATTATGTGAAGATAATAATAAAGGGGCAATTGAGGATGAATTTCTTAACTACTCTTTAAGTACAACGAGCGATACTTTGCTATTGGATACCAACTATGGGATAACATTGTTAGAATGCAAAGATCAGAAATATGTCATTTCTGATAAACGTGATAGTTTTTTAATAAACCACCAGTTGGATTCACGTCTTAAATTACTATACTCAAAACAAATATCAGAACAGAATAGCACAGAAGAGCAAATATAAAAAATGAAAAACCGCTTAACACCTATATAGAGGGGTATCTCTCTGATGGTGTTAAGCGGTTTTTAATGTTATCCGTAGTTATATATTATAAGGGTAACATCGTACAATCATAAGGAGGAAGAATCATGAAAGTGGAAGTCCGTCATGATCCATTGAAAGACAAACCACTTGTGGTCTATACACAAGATTTCGATGATAATTATCATCGAACGGAAGATCAACCTAGTTCAGAATTAGAAAAACAGGCAAGAAAGATTCGACGTAGATATGCTCACGTTAGTGATTATAATATGGCATCCGCAATATATAACGATTATATGGCACTTCTTGTAGATAAATATGGAGGTCCTGAATTCTTTAAGTTGAGGTTAAAGGGTGGAGTTATTCATGACTTTATACCACCAAGACCGCGAATGAAAAATAACGCATTTAATCGATATGTGAAGAAACATCGTATCGTGATAAGCCCAGTCAATAAAAAGAAAGGATTGAACTGGGAAGTACTCGAATCTTTAGAACCTGAATATATGAATCGTGATGTACCGGATAAATTGGTAGGTACAGATCATGATATTGATAAACGATTGATCAAGCAAGCAGCAAATGTGAAGATTAAAGTGAACCATAAAGATCTCCGGGAAATTAATAACATTGATTATTTAGAAGAATTCTTCCATATGAAAAATAAACGTACAGTTGAAGATTATGATGATACTGCTACACGATTTAGTTTGGGTGATGTCATCAGCGGTAAAGCGGATGAGATGGTTGCTCGGGACACATCGGATAGTGATGATGTTATTATCTTTAATGGACGTTATATGAATCGCGAATCGGTTGAAGAGCTTCAATTATTCAGAATGTTAGGAGAATGGGGTCACAACTCTGTACGTCTGATGCGTCAGAATAAAGTAAGTAAGAAAGTACAAAAAATCATGAAAGATCAGGATCATGAAAAGCATAAGAAGAAAAAGAAGAAGAAAAATAAAAAGAATGTCGATCGATTCTTAATTGATATGACAGGTGATAATGATTTTGATTCATTTGAGGATTTTAATAGAGATTATTTAAATATGACGTCTGACAATATATTTGGATAAGGAGTATAACATGATTAAAACATTGAGAAGTCGTATTCATGAATATTTTAAACCAGAGGTCATATCAGAACTTCTTAAAGTATGCAACAATAATAAAATTCCCGATAATAATGCCAAAGTAGTCGTTATGTTAGAAATATTGAAAAAACATAATGTTGAATTTGATGAATTAGGACCGGGTACAAATCGTTTGGCTATTCTTATTGATAATTATGTATTTAAATTAGCTATGGATAAATGGGGGAAACAGGATAACGTGAATGAATTCACCGTATCCATGGAACTTCAACCCTATGTAGTAAAGACATATGAGGTGGATGAACATCATCTCATATCCGTATGTGAATACGTCACGATCATATCAAGAGAAGAATTTATTGAGAAGAAAGAAGAAATCCGAGATATCTTAGCAGAGATCTCGGAAAGTTATTTGTTGGGGGATGTTGGTACAGTTCCAAAGAACTTTTGTAACTGGGGATATCGAGATGATGGTCAACTAGCTATTCTCGATTACGCATACATTTATCGAATTAAAGGAGATGAATTACTATGTTCCAACGATCAGGAATTCCTTGAATATGATGAAAATTTCCATAGCCTGATCTGTCCAAGATGTCGGACGAAATATTCGTTTACTGATATCCGACGACGTATTTCAATGGAGGAGGAACGCCATGAAAATAATCTAGCCAAAGATCTAGCTTATCCATTAACATTACCTATGGAAAAGATGCGTGAACGGTATGACGAAGATGGTCATAAACAGTCATCTTCTTTATATAAGAATCATACAGATAACTCTAAGGAGGATACAGCGATGAGAAAAGATTATGAAGATCAGCAGTCATTCAATGAGGAATCTGAAGAAGACGTATATCAACGTGAATTAGAAAACCTCATGGCTAAACGTAATAAATCATCTCATACACAACAGCCTGTAGATAGAACGATTGTGGAAGTAGAACGTCAAACTCAAGAAGGGAACTCGCATATCCGTATTTCGCATGAGGGTTCCGGTTCGCAGCCTGACGAACTGACGGAAGCTGTTAACACTATCGAATCATATGCGAAGGAAGTTGAAGGTCACTCAGAATGGAGTGAACAATCGGATGTTCGTGATACGGATTACAGTCGCGAACAAACCTTAGTTGCTGATGATGGTAGTACAGTAACTGAACGTGAATCAGTAGTTCGAGATGGAGATTATCTCGAAGCTTCACGTGAAGTTATCGTAGAAGAACAAGGAGGTACCATCATCGAAAGTCAAGGAGTTCAATCTGCGGGTGATTTGGTTCGTTCATATTATAGTGAAGAAACCATTAGTACTACATCCGAAAATCATGATGATGATATTCATGATAATAATCAGGTTGAAGAAATTCATGATGGTGAAGTTGTAGTACCTGTAGAAGAACAAGTGAATGATAGTAATTTGAAAATCATTCCGCCGCAAAATCAAGAAGAGAAACTCATCGTATCTGAAACCACATTACATTTGTCGGATCAGATTACAATGAAAAACACGGTGTCCATCGAAAGTAGTAATGATAAAAATTTGGAAGAGTTGCGTAGACAATTGATGGGCGACGAAACCGATGTGGAATTAGCTGAAGAATATGAGCATTTATATGAGGATGAGAAACCTCGTAAAAATAAAGGAGGTCGGAACGAATGGGTGTAATTATTCGAATGAACGGCAAAACGTTTCAAGAGGAATTCCGAAAGAATGAAGATGTAAATGACTTTCAGTACGTTGTAATTAGTCAGAATATTACAACGGAAGAGAAGTTTAAAAATGTAAAAGCAATCCCTAGGTTGGTTCCACCACCAACGGTTGTGAGTCAATTGATTGACGGAGGAGAGGCTGAGTATCGCTCAGCTTTCCTCAAATTTGCTAAAGATGAATTGATTGAACCTTTCATTACAATCATCGTTAGATCGGCCTTGCATAAAGATAATCTAAAGATTGTGTTGTTGTGTTCAGAGGAAGAGGATCAATTCAACTATCTCAAACTTCTGTGTGAATATATTGAGGAAGTATATAAACTCAAAACGTATTCTTATAAGAAGTATAAGAAAGATCCAAAAGCCGCTGAACAAATCAAGAACCTTGAACAAGTAACTGAAATTGTGGGACGGAAGATTAAAGAAATGGAAAAGGACGGCGTTGATCTTACAACCTCGGTCAATAAAAGTAAAATTATTGACGACCTTAAAACCATGGGAAATAAGAAACTTCGCAAACTAGCCGAAAAGAATGGGATTAAGTTTGATGAGGATACTTCGCGTAAGAAGATCATTAAGAAATTAACCAAGAAAATAGCGGGATAATGAATGAAGAGAAAGACTCGATTAGGAGTCTTTCTCTTATTTTTTTCTTAGTCGTGCAAAATTATTTTAATTCTAACATTACATAAATGAAGTAAAGGAGCCTACGAATGAGAATAAAAAAATAATAGTACAATACCCGCCGTTGGTATTGTACTATTATTCAAGAGATGAGAGTTGGTGAGACCCCTGAACCTTATATCTATGTTATATGAAAACAAAATTTAATTTACAAAAAAAGAGTTGGTATTTGGAAAAAGGAGGTTACCGATGTTATTATATGAAAAAAATAACTATCTAAATCGAAACATTCAATATTTGATATCGAATGAGATTATTGAATATGATATACAATCTGCCGGTTTTAATTTAATTAAGAAGTATAAACTAATTTCAGATTCAAAGATACAATATTTAGAATCCCTCTCTAAGAAAGAAAGACAGGTTCGGATCGGAATATATATGACACGTGATCGGAAACTATTCAAACATCTGAATGAGAAATTTGTAGAAGCTCGTAAATGGTTTTTTGAACAAAATCAAATACGCGATGAAGACGTATTGTCTATTAAAAGGGATGCTATTATTACACTGCGCCGATGTAATATTCTCGAATGGGATAATGTGATTTTTGCTGAAAAGAATATATATACTTCGTATTATTATTTGAATCGGTTTGAATTTTATTATCATCGAGAGGGTATAGATGTTAAGGGAATTAATGATGATATGTTAGAATCACATCGAGAATATATGTTGGACTTTATTCATACATTTGCTAAGCTTCAGGAAATGTCTACTCCGAAACGAGTTATCGAGCTAATCATGGATTTTTCAAAATATTATCGGGAACGAAGATTGAATATAGGATACTATAGGGAATTGAATGTGGATTCGTTATTTCGTTATCCTACGAAATATAATAAGCAGATTGTGGGATCACAATATTACGATAATGTTAACAATATCGAAATCGGATACAATTATGCCCATTATTTAATACCTTTAATATCACTACTGATATAGACAACATCTATATCAGTAGTTCTCGTATTTTAATATGTTGGAAATATATATTATACTTCTGACATAGCTGGAATTTTTATATAGGATAGCGAAACCTACGATCATTGTATTACATATGAATGGTTCCATATATACCTATACCAAACAATAAACGATAAAGGTAGGTTTTTTCTATGGATTTTAAAACCAGATATGAATTAACCATTATGATGTTAGAGGAGTTTGAATACATTTGGGGTAGACATGCGAAGACAAAACAACTAAGATCCACATGTGAAAGTATATTATTATCTGTAAAACTAGATATTCAAGAAATGATTAAATTGGTACAATCTCCGGGTGTCACTAATGTGACGAATGTGATTATGGGTAAACTTAATCCATCGGATATTGAAATGGTTAATTCTATTTATGAATTGCTAGATTTGTCAAATAATCTTTTTACAGACGGCCATCCTAGTGACGGTGCTGTATATCAACAAGGAGCATTACAACTTATCGATATATTAATCCAACGTATTACATCTCATGTACACTGAAAATAATAACATTATTGGAAGGATGAATAAAGTTGCTACACACGTCCCTGAATCCTGAGGTATTAGAAAATAAAGATGAATTTTTATATTTGAGTAGCGTTAATCGAATGTTTATCCGTCCATATGGGCATTTTAAACGTAAAGTAGATTCAGGTACTATATGTACACAATCCATATCCATTTTTAATCGGATTAATTTTTATCATTCACTACAAAGAAGATCGGATATTGATACTCAAATCACGGATAAGAAAGGACGCATTCATAATGTACGCATCGTGACATGGTCAAAATCACCTGATCAAATTATAGGTGTTGTTATCAACCGTGATGACATCCGTGCTGAACGAGAGATCAATCAAGCTATTGAGACTAATATTGAATTAGTATAACATAAAAAAATGAGTAGAGGGATTATTATCCTCTACTCATTTTTCTCGTTTCAATTAAATTTTTTTTGGTATATTCCACCAAGAATGTGCGCATATGACGAGCAATGTATGACAAAATGTAATCTCTTTGATGATAGTAATATGCGTTTTCCAGAAATGCATCACTGAAAGATTCCATGACCTTATGTGTTAGCGTTTTAACATCTGCTTCAAAATCATTAATGATTTTGACTTGACGTAACGTATAATCCTCGTGTTTAGCTTCAATGGCAGAACGCACAGATTCGTTAATGATTTCAAATACATCACTGTATGACAAATAAGGCTCAGGTTGTTTCTTTTCTCGGTTCATCAGGAATAATGCTGCAATAGTAGATAAATAGCAAATTAAAATGACAGTGTATATCATGTGTAATTCCTCCTATTTTTTATCTTTATTCGTATAGTTCCTTATTCCACTTTTTAACGGCTCCTTCAAGACTGAGCACATTATTATCATAACTATCATACGATTTTGATTTTTCAACGTACTTGTTTATTTTTTTTATATGATCCGCTTGTAATCCATCACCATATTTCTTCACAAATCCGGTTAGATCCCCAAAAGCTTGTTTCAGGTTAATGAATATATTGTTTTCATGGACTTGCTCATGAACTGTCTTAGATAACATTACAACTTGTATCCGATTACGGAAGTGTTCTTCCAATAAAATGTCAGATACAATAAACGTATTGACCTTTTTATTATTATACAATAAATGATCCGTAATAATTGCTACGTAATCAAACAAAGTCAATATAGGACCGTGATGCATCTCAATAAGCGTGTGTTTAGGTCCACCTTTATATGAGCCATCATCGTCATCTTGAATGTTTGATAGTACCTGACATGCTGTAAGCCCAACATCTTGTTTAAGGTAACTAATATAGCGACTATAATACACGGATGTTCGAACTTGTTTCTCGACAGCACGAATAAAACCAACAAAGTTATCAATAGTAACGAAATAATCGTTATCCTTGTAAAATGGAAGTTCAAATGGGCTAGTCTCGGCATCAATGGTTGGATTCTTAGATGGTTTACGAAAATCAATATTTGGTAGTTCAACAGGCATACCAATCTCTCCTTTAAAGTCTATTTAGAGTACATCTATTTAATACATTGTTCACAATGTGAAAAGAAAGGAGATTAGGCATATATGTATATTTTAGATGCTATTTTTAAGGATTTTCAGACCGTTGTAGAATCTATTATTATTAAATACGATACGGAGGCTAAAAAGTATGAAACCATCGATATTCGTAGATCAGCAGATCAGTATCTTCTAGCTTATAGCAAAAAGGATACCTTTCGTTCCTATGTACAATATGCACCTCAAGTTATCATTGATGTTGGTTTAGCTCAGGATGAAAAAGGGGCTGAGATATATACGTCAGATCGAAATATGATCCCAGAATCCATGAGGGAACGTGTATTATTAAAACAGCGTGAATGGGTATTGAATACGTACGAAGAATTGAATAATTACTATCGTACATTGATCGGATTACCAGATGTAGAAGACTTAATATATGTATATATTGATACTGAGATAGCAGCAGAGTTGAATATTGATCCAACCATACCGGTTCACAAGTTAGATACAGACGACATCACCCGTCTAACTAAATCTGGAGAACTCGAAAGGATCAAGCAAGCGAATCCGGATAAGAAGTATCTTCATTTTTTGGGGGATAATAAAATTAATCTAGTTCGTGCTAGACAGGCTAAACATTTCGCGATTTTACGAATGTCTTCAAGTGTAAGTACATCATTTTACGAAGAATTCGATACAATGTACGATCAATGTCGTGAATATTTTATGACAGTTGTTTACAATAAGGAAATGTCGAAACAATACGATCTATTAGATAATTTTTTAGGCATGTGTATTATGATATTTACCATGCAACGTGTAATATCAAACTCATTTAAAAATGGGATTGACTATAATTTCTATGATCTAGGGTCTATTCAAAAACTATTCAATGCCTATAGTGTGCCATTTATAGAGAACCTACCTTTAGTATATCAGCAAATCATTATGCGTAACCTGAATAACTTATTGCGATATAAATCGACAGATAAAGTACTCTATGATATTTGCTCTCTATTAGGATTTGAACGGATCAAAATATTTAAATATTTCCTGATGAAAGAACACCGATTGGATGAACATGGTAAACCCGTATTCCCATTCAAAGAAGTCCCTGATGGTAATGGTGGAACCATGTTGGTTGAAGATTCAGAACGAATGTATAATCTATTCTTCCAATCAGTCGAATTGAAAGAACGTAATCAGGCATTGGCTTTGTCCGATACATCAACCATACTGGACTATAATCAGGTTATTGTCGATGATCCTTATTGGTGGTCTGATGACGATGAATTAAAAGAGCATTTATACAAGAGTGAATTTAATTTCATTGAGACTAAATTTCTGAGTATGAATGTAATGTATAAAATGACAGAAATGTTATTTGAAGTCGTATATGTATTCCGTTTGCTATTAGATAAGAAGGATGAGGAACTTTCAATCACATTGGAGTTACCTCGACTGTTTCAAGAGCAGCCTATTAATTTCTTTAATGTCGCTGTATTGCTATGTGCACTATTAGCAAAGAAAAATGGGTTTTCGGGTGACATCATTTCAACACCATCTAAAACGTTAGCTATACTTGGATTTAACTTTAATCAAGATATGTCCAAGGTACAGGAATTTATAAATGCCAATAAAGACATCATCGATCCTGCAATATTAAAATATCTGACCAATTTGAAAGTGTATAGTGCAGAAGACGTAAATACTGTATTTACGAAGATTACAGGACTGAATGATTTCTTAACTGAAAAACTAGCTAATGTAAAAACGATTGAAGAATATCGAGCGTATAAACAGTTGTATCGGACATTGCTTATTACTAAAGAGAATACAAATTTATTTAAAAAGCAGGACGGCACAGTAGCAACGACGTTCCAGGAGTATTTGGACGATCAAGAACCTCTATTGGGTGCGTTTGTTACCTCGGCGGATATTAACCGCATTGCCGAGTATATCGATCATATTTTATTTCGTTTGAATGATAAGATTAAACAATTGAAGTATTTATATTTTGTAAATGACTCTAATAACGTTGTGTTAGATGCAGCTATCGCATTGGTACGATTCTTCAAGTCATATACGACAGATTTAACCTCGTTTAATATTTTCTATCTCATGGACAGTCGGCATCTCAATATGATTCATTTGATTGGAGATATTAAATCGATTCAATCGGAACTCACGTTGGTCGACGATACATTAATTGGTGATTATAAATCGAACTTATCGTATGATGTTGAATTGTCAGGAAGAGACATTATTCAACTGGTACAAGATCCTGATTTCTTATCATGGATCAGGCATCGAGACACAATATCAATTAGAGATAGGCTGTCTGTACGCATGAGTGAAATCATATATCGACTTCATATGCAATTAAAAGAAAAACCAAATTATTTGGTAGATATGCTATTGAAAGATCTTGTACCTCTTATACAGCGAGATGAGCGTCGCCATACGTACAGTGAAATAGCGCATAAGGACGATGATTCATTTACGGATGTATATCGTTCCCATGTAGACTTACAGGTCGATGATAGTGCTTTTCCTTCCTATAACGATAATATTCAACACATTGAATCCAAACGATATCAACATGACAAAATTTCCATGCGTGATAGAATTACATTCATTCGCGAAACGTAAAACATAATTATAAGAATTGACCCTATGAAAGGCGGTATATCTAATGACAGATAAAAGGATTAATCTACATGACCGGATGTCGTTACCTGACTCCGTGCAGTTTTCGAGAGAGCATAGTAAAAAAGCACCTACATTTCGAACAGAGATCTTTGGTGGGTATGATCCAACAGAAGACGAACGAGGCATTACTCAATTAGGAGAAGTACTGTTTCGTACAGAGAATGAAACTGTACTTGGCGGTGCACTATTTGTATTGGAAAAAGTATTCGGTGTTCAATCTCCATTGACAGTAGAATATCTGAATAACATTATGAATATTGCGACTTCAGGAACACCAATCACTGAGATTTATCCGAAAGATAACGTTGTGTGTTTATTTGGTGTAGGTATTGGTGGAGCCGGTGATACAATCTCATCTGTATATGATGTGGATTTCAAAGATCGTGAAATTATCGACATGATCCCATTCCGTGTCACAGCAGATACAATCACTGATCAAAAATATTGGTTTAAAAAGCCTCGTCAAGATGGACGGACAGAATATTACTTGAAGACATTTGAAGCAAAACCCACAATCAAAGTTTTATGGCGCGACGGTGAAGGTGGAGAGGACGGTAGCGAGGTAGAAACCGGTGTAGAAAATTCTACTCGTACAGATGCTATCGAAACGTTTATTGAAATCATTCTTAAAATTGATAAACACGACTGCCGGGAATATTTCCAAATTAACGGTAATGTTGAGAAAACAAGAGTAAACAGCATTGGGTTGTTTACTGGAGTTAAAGGGACATTGGCTGATAATTCAGCAGACTACAAACAAGTCAAACTTTTCTCCAAGTTGAATATTAATAATGAAATGCTCGTGAGTGAGAAATCGCTCACTGTAGTATATCGAATTTATACATCATAATACAAAATGGAATACATATCTGTTATTAGGATATGTATTCCATTCGTTTTACCGTAAAATCACCATTCATTATTATATATTATTACAGTGTATTACTAAAAAAATATATTAAAAATAAAGGAGGCAATGAGAACTCGGTCCATCCCAAACTATTCTCAGACCGATCGAGTTCGGAATTTATGGCAGACATGTATATTTTCGTAACACAAAGACTGGTGGTGTTTGATCGAACGGCAGGGCGTAATGAACGTCTTCGCCACGGTAAAGCATATCCTTTGGAGAGTGGCGGCTCTGTAGTATTTATGCTCACAGACGGAGGACATACACGTCTTCGTCGTCTTTCCGCAGACAACGTCCTTGTGTATGAAAAGGATCTTGTCGAGTCTGGAATGTATAGTATAAATAAACAGTTTATTCGTAAGACATCGCAATCAGCAAAGATTACAAGGGCAATGAATACTCGTATTCGACAGCAGAATTTTGCTAGTCGGATCACAGTAGTTGAATGGGAAGATCAAGAAAGTCCTGTTCGCGTAGTAATAAAGATTAAGAGTGAGAGATATCTATACACACCTGAATATGTTATATTCGTTAAACCTTCTCTTGCTGATTACAAATCGATTGACCATGTAGTAGATTTATTTAAGAAGATTGAGAAAATTGAAATGGGCGTTATTATTTACGACTTGGGTTACCTTAATAATGGTGGCGCTACTGTTGAATTGACTGAAGATTTCATTAAGATGGCTGAGATTATCCAACAGCGAGATAACGCACAAGAAGCATAATTATTCTATCCAAATCGAGGAGGAATTCACATGTTTCTATTCAAACCAAAAAGAAGAAGTAACGTTATGGTTGGCGGGTATGGTCGTATTCCTATTAATGAAACCACAGTATTAGATATGCATACAGCAGAAGTTGAAGGTTTTGACGGAGTGATTGTGCATGGTGAACTTTTAAATTTCTTCGGTTTCCGTCCAAACTGTCTTCAACGATTTAAATTTGTAGTTGAACCTCTAACCCTATTAGAAAAATTAAGAGGAATTACAATGGATGATAAGATCGAAAAGGCTGTACAGAAGATGAAAGCATTGAGCAATCGTTTCTTAATGACAGGGGAAAGTAACAGCGTATATCGAGATTTACCGGGTATGGTTATGGGTCTTGTAAAATAAATGAATGAGGTGATCAAATGATAACGGTATCATTGATTATATTCATATTATTAATGATTGCATCATCCGCATCTAAGAAGATAACAAACGAGGGACCATTGTGTATTGAAAGTGAAACTACGATAATCGATCAACCAAAATACAAACCGATCATTATGGGTACACTTTATAATATTATCCAAAGTCTCAAACGTATACTATATCTTAGACGCATGATTAAACCATTTATTTTACAATTAACTCGCACATTGAATAATGAACCTATACCTCATATGATGGATTTTAGAACAAATATACTTATACCACATCAAATTTTAGCTGAAATCAAAGCTACTCGAATACTTATATGATATATCATATCGATCACACACATACCATGTCGTTTCTGGGTATAGTATAAGAACATGATCTTGCACAGGATCGTGCTTTTATACTATACCCAGAATACAAATGCAATTTTACATTAACAACGTTCTAATCATTATTTTTTTGTAAAAGGACGTGAAAATATGAATGCTGAGTACTTTAAATATCTAGATTTTAACCGAGGTGGAATCGGTGTATATACGTATGACATTGAAGGCGAATTATTGCAGCGTAAATTGGTACAATCCGAAGAGGAAATTTTAAATATTATGGATACCCCGGAAGAACACCGATTGGTATTGGAGTGTTCAACCAAAGGAGATAAACGGTTTTCTGCCTATGGTGCGTATATTAAGCTATTTGGAATGAGAGACAATATTGAATTTATATATCAGTTATCTAAACGAGTACAAGGAGTTGAATCTGTACCAGTCAATGCGCCTTGGGCTGTGAAACTGAAGTATGTCAAGCAGATTAAAGGTAAGCAAATATCATCATTGTGTATCTGCGGAAAACATATTTCTCCAAATCATATATCATCTTGGTATAATTTTTTATGGTTGATTTATTTAGATGCGCATCCGCAACTTGTGCAATATCTTGAACTATTTGATGACTATAATGACGTATTCAAAGGGAGTTCTATATGCTGCCAAGCTGACGCTATACGAAAATATGTTAAACAGGGACCTCATTCCATTATTTCGGAAATGCAGCCATTTTTACATGAATTAAAATCATCCCATTAATATCCTTTCTTGACTTTCGAACAATGCAATAACCAGTATGATAGAAAGGTTGTGTAGATATGAAAGTGCCTGATAGTGAGAAACGATATCTTCTAAGTTTAAAACCTGAAGATATCACATTTGACGTATTGATCGAATTATTTGCTGATCGTGCAAAGATGGTCAATGGAAAAGTACAAGAGGTGAAATCTAGAGTAGGGACATCCGATACGATGGAGCTATCTCCGAGCGAGTATTTTAATAAGACTAAAATTACAACCACAGCAGGATCATTTATTTATAACAAAATTGTTATTGAACCTCATCTGAAAGATATCATTGGTTATGTCAATGATACTATTAATGCGAGTGTACTATCCGATATTGAAGATAAGTTAGCCAATGCATTATTGGATGATAAGATTAATAGTGATGTTATGGATGATTACTTGAATAGAACACAATGGATTGCCATGCAGTTCCATTCTGTAATTAGCGGTTCCTTCACTATGAAATCACTAAAACCTATCCCAAGTGTAATTAAGTTACGGGATAAACTGATCAAAGAAAACAAAGAGAAGTTGGATCAAGGTGATATTACTGTATCTACACATATTGAAAAACAGCTCCTAGATTTGGCACGAAAAGAATTGGGTGATGATCATGGAATGGATTTATACAATTCAGGTGCACGTGGATCGTTCGGAAATAACTTCAAAAACATCAGTGTGATGAAGGGTGCGGTATACGATCCAACAACTGGTAAATTCGATGTCGTTAAGTCCAATTTCATGGAGGGTATCAGTAAAGAAGAATTACCTGTCCATGGTAATGCTGTAGTTACAGGGGCATATCCAAAAGCTATCGGTACTGCAACCTCTGGATACTTTTCCAAACAAATTATTGCTGCATTGCAAGCTGTAACGTTGGATAAGAAAGGTAGCGATTGTGGTACATTGGGAACTCTCAAAGTGAAAATCAATCCTAAGTCACCAAAAGATTATTTATTTTGTCATATCGTTGAAAATGGAAAACTGGTTTTATTAACAGAAGAGAACATTTCTAAATATGCAGGGAAAGAAGTAAATATGCGTTCTCCAATGTATTGTATTGGGAAAAAGCTATGTCGTACATGTGCTGGACTTATGTATGAGAAATTGGGTATTGATAATATTGGATTGACAGCAGCAAGAGTTTCCTCAACGCTTTTGAACTTATCTATGAAAAAATTCCATAATAGCACAACTGCAATTTCAAAAGTAAATATAGATGACATGATTATGTAGGATTTATCGAAGGTGAATAAATACATTCACCTTCGATAATATTTTAAATGAGGTACATAGGTGTAAATAATAAAGGAGGTAATACATATGAATCTATTGATTTTATGCACACTATTTATCGTCCAGTTTGTAGGTCATCGTATCGGTGATTTTATCCTACAGACGGATTATCAAGCTAAAAATAAAACAACAAACTCGGAAGCTCGATTTATGCACTGTTTAGTGTACTCAGCCACTATAGCTATATTATCAGCCTTTATCACACCATCATGGGCATTATTTGTATTTATCGTTACACTTATTGAACATTATCTCATTGACGATCGACGGTTTGTGATATGGCTGAAAGCGTTTATTGAAACTAAAATTGCAGGAAATAAAAACTTTGATATTTCCGATCTACCGAGTTTTGTTATTATTGAAGTCGATCAAACAATTCATTACACTCGAATTTTAATTATCTCCGCTATTATAGCTTATTTCATTTAGAATAAAGAAGATCTAGTGCGTATAATCGCACTAGATCTCTTTTTATCTTCTTCGAAACATAGAATTGAATCTAAATGAAATGAGTGATAACATGTTTAATCTAATTGTAGCTATGAATCATAAGGGAGTTATTGGTGTAAATAATAAACTACCTTGGCATATACCCGAGGATTTACAATATGTGAAGAAAATGACAACAAATAAGACAATTATCATGGGAAGAAAAAATTATGAGTCTATTGGCAAACCTTTACCCAATCGTGAAAATGTAATACTTACGCGGGATACAAATTATATTGCAAAAGGATGTATTGTATATCACAGTATCCACGATATTATTCGTGATTATCAGGATCGGGGAGAAGATGTATTTATATTTGGAGGTGCTGAGATATATACATTATTTCTCCCTTATGTACATAAAATGTATATTACAACCGTATATATAGATGTGGAAGGAGACACCTATTTTCCAAAGATAAATGGGACCGAATGGATTATCGAACATTCAGAATATTATAATTCATTGAATGCTGATATACCTTGCGTGAATAATACATTTAAAAGAAGATATTCGCAAAACATTCATATTTGATTATATATTATTATTGAGTATACAACACATTCAAAGAATATGGAGGAATTAAAAATGTTTCGTAATTTCACAAATTCCGATGGAAAGTCTGAAAGTATCATTGAATTCGTGCAACGATATGTGAAAGATTTTCGTATGCACAAAAAACAAGAAGGTCTTATTTTATGTATGTTTGAATACAATAATAAGTCTGTTCTAGGTGGTATTATATATGGTAAACATGATCTTCCATTAAGAACACTACCTACACCGTCTCTTCTAATAATTGAAGAGAATATCATTAGAATGATTGAGAATTCATATCACTATGATGATTTAAGATCTGAAACTATTCAAAAGATTAAAGAACGACGTGAAGCAATTGCAGTCTTTGTTGAAAATAATAACATGACATGTTATAAAAATTGGCTTCAGGAGAATACCCGCCGTAAGACACATTTACTATATTCCGTGGATATGGAATATTTCGTTGTGATTGATAGTAATGCCCATGGAGTTAATCATAATTTGGATTTCGATCTAAGTAAATTGGATAATGGAACCGAAGTTTGTGGATATGTGGATTTAATAACAAACACGTTCCATATTACAGATGTGGAACCACGTCAACGATTTAAAAGTATATATAATAACAGCCCTTTAATACCGAATAGATTTGCATTTTCAGCTTGGTTGGATAACGGTTATGAATTTATGGTTTATCACGATGCGGATGTAAATCAAATTCGGCTAGTGAAAGAAATTCCTGATACAGAACCTATGGATTATCATATTATGTTAAATATCGATGAAACACGTTTCCAGAATATTGATGCGATCGATTGGAAAGTAGCTATCGATGCACATGTAACCGATGAAATGGTCACATTCTTCAAGAGAGTAATAAGTTATTATAAATTGGAAGAATCTTGTCACGTCGCCCCTTATAAATTTGGTAGTGCATTTAATGATATGATCATGCGATTGATTTTGGAAGCTAAATCATTTTAAGGAGTATACATTACATCATGACAAACGAAATCATCCGTCAATTAATTCAAGAACGCACTGATATATTGGAAGACGTTATGCGCATTCAGCAGAAACGACAATCGCAACATCGATATCACGGAGATCAACTCCGAACTCTCAAATATATCGCGGAGCATTATTGCCCAAACGTACATCCCGATCCCAGATCACTGGCTATCGCCCTGCGTCAACACATCAGAAGCTTATATAGCCAGCTAGAGATATTAGAAGGAGAAGTTGTATCATGAGCCTACGAGTAGTTGAAATGGATATATTAAAAGCCACTGAAAATATTATTGTACATCAAGTAAATTGTCGAGGTGTTATGGGGTCGGGACTGGCTAAGCAAATCCGAGCGGAATGGCCTCATGTATACACACTCTATAAGGAACGTGTGTCGGATAATAATCCTGAAAGTCTATTGGGTCAAATGCAAATTATTGATATTAGCAATGATGGTACACAATTTGTAGCTAATTTATTTGGTCAGCTGGATTATGGACGGGACAATATACGTTATACTGTATATAGTGCATTACGCACATCGTTAATGCTTTTAAAAGCATACGCAGTCGCCCATGGTTATACTGTAGCCATACCTTATCAACTTGGATGTGGTCGAGGTGGAGGTAAATGGGACGATGTGCAATTTATGATTCGAGATGTATTTACTGACCATATTGGAATTGTCAATATATACAAACTACCTGAAAAGAAATCAGTATGGGATACTTTACTTGATAAATGAAGGAGAATGAACAATGGATAAACATACAGGAGATAAAAATAAGGCAATTGAACATAATTTGCGTGATGTACTAAAACTACCGGACGATCTATTCTTTATATCCAGTACGAAATTACAAATCAGTGATGATATACACAGGGTTATCAAAGAAAGAGGTCTGGATATGAAAGACCTAAAGGAATTGACTGGTTTAAATAAGGGTCAAATTGTTGATATTCTTGGTGCTGAAAATTTTAGAATTGAAGATCTCCTTCAACTACTCTATAAATTGGATTTGACAATCTCAATTTCTCCAATTCAGAATGACAAGGAGTGATACATTTTATGGGGAAAAAGGAAGAAAGAATGAAAATTTTTCGTGAAGATTATGCAAATGGAACGCCTGTAGATGAAATCGCTGAAAAATTAAATGTTAGTAAAATAAGTAAATCTATGATGATGAAGGAGGAGTATTTAAAAGGACTCACTGCAATTGAAATTGCAGAAAAGTTAAATACTACTATTGAATACGCGCAAAACAGAGTGCGCCAATTCGCGAAAGTTGAATTAAATAGGAATCGAGGTAGGTTGCCTCATCTAGAGAAAAATGGTCTACTGACAGAAAGTATGTATCGCGCACGATTGATCAGAGATCCAATTATTATGGAAGTTCTTAAAGAACGATATGAAAATCGTGAACTGAAACGTCAGAAGAAAATTGAACGTGCTAGACGTTATCAAGAAAAAGCAAATAAAAAAGATACATCTGCAAATAAACCATCTAATTGAGTATTGATAATGGGAGTGGAATATCGTGATATATACAGTCCGATTGAATTATCAAGTCTACTCATCTAGTGAGAATAGACAAGAGGAAATATTCGAACCTCCTCTGGATAAAGATAGAATTATTTTACGGGTTGATCATGAAAACTGGTTAAAACGATCTGTTGAAAAATATATTAATACTGAATTATACAAAGATAGTGTTACAGTTACTGCGAACGTTTATAAACCGGGAGAAGTACTTCCGATATTTATACCATTAAAGTTATAAATTACTGTTAAATAAAGCGTAGGATAACCTCTACGCTTTATTTTTTTGTCTTTTTTATTTTTTCTCGGATCATAGAAATGTATTCATAAATCAACTGAATTATAGGGCCTGTAGTGTAAAATTGAGACATATGTCAATTCTATATTATATGGGTATGAGGAGGGATTTTACAATGGCAATAGAATTAGATCAGAGACAAGTTCGATTAGTAAAATTAAATTGGGATGAAGATTGTCGGTGGGGTCTACGCACCGGAAGAGATTTCGAAATTACAGATGTAGAACCGTTTAAGGGTGGTAATGACGCCCGTGTTATGAACGGGATTCAATCTCCTAAATTCAGCACAGACTGGTCGAATGATAACGCATTTGAAGAAAGATATCGTTGTAAATGTGGACAGACAACAGGTCGTGTATTTGATGGTGAAATATGTCCTGCTTGTGGATCTGAAGTTAAGTTTAGAGATGTTAATTTTAACATCTATGGATGGATTCGTCTGAATGACAACAGCGTCATTCAGCCTCTATATTATCGGATGTTAGAATCCCTGATTGGGAAACGTAACTTTGCGGAGATTATTGAATATGATATGGATATGGATCGCGATGGGAATATTACACATAAGAAAGGAAAGACACCTTTCAAAGGCATTGGTCTAATTGAATTTAAAGAACGGTATGAAGAGATTGTTGGGTACTATGCACATAAGAAACGCAATACGCATCAAGATCTAATCGATATTCTAACAAGCGAAAAAGATGCTGTATTCGTTTCCTGCATCCCTGTCTATTCATCAGTTCTTAGACCAATTCTGATTAAAGATGAAGTCTTTAAGTATAATGATATTGATAAGCAGTATAATGTTATTGTCGGATTAAGTCGCAAACTGTTTAATCGACCGGAGGATTTGTATACACCAAATCCATTGAAGAAGAAAGTTAAGAAGAAAAAACCAATTGATATTCCAAAAACACTAAATTCAATTCAACGTCGTTTGAATACATTATGGGATTTAGTATTTTCACGTATTGTTGGAAAGTCAGGACATATACGAGATCAAAATTTAGGTGGACGATTAAACTATTCAAATAGGTCAGTAATTATACCAGATCCAACGCTCAAAGCAGATGAAATTCATTTGAGTTATCTTGCTTTCTTGGAATTGTATCGCTATGAGATTATTGCTCATTTGTCTAAGGTGTCAAACATCACACACAATCAAGCGGCAGACGAGTGGCACAGGGCAGCCATTACATTTGATCCAAAGATTTATGAGATCATGATGTATATGGTCAAGAAACGTAAGCCAAAAGTAATAATGAACCGTAACCCTAAATCAATGGGGCTTTGAGTAGTGATGCTCAATGAAACTTTACTTTAATTGACGGGAACTCCCTTAGAGCCTTATCTACCAAACTATAGTAGTGATATTATAGTGGCTAAGAGTAATGTCTTAGGTATGGTAATAAAGATAATGGATTGGGTAATCCGCAGCTAAGTACCTTGTGGAGAAGTTTAAAAAAATAATAAGAATATAAAAAAATGGAGGTGATAAATATGGAATGGAAACCAATAATCATAGATGATAAAGAAACAAGATATATTATTAGTGAATATGGAGACGTTAAGAATAACGAAACCGGAAAACTCATAAAACCTAGAATGAGTACGAATGATTATTTGGTAGTCGATATATACCCAGAGAGTAAGAAAAAGAAGACATACACAGTTCACAGATTAGTTGCAATAGCATTTAACCCAAATCCACTAAATAAGAAAACAGTTAATCATGATGATGGTAATCATATTAATAATCATTACAAGAATCTTATTTGGGCAACGTATGGTGAAAATAATCAACATGCGTATGATACGGGCTTAAAGGATACTGGCATGAGTCATAATTTTACTAAATATGAAGAAGCTGATGTGCGAAAAATTGCGAAACTTATATCACAAGGTGTATGCGGAAAAGATATATGCGAGATGCTAGGTCTTGATAAGAAGAAAATGTATCCGTATATAACTAATATGAAAAAAGGTAAAATAAGAAAACGTCTAATGGATGAGTATAAACGGAAAGTTATCCGTTTAGTATAATCATTAACTCCACAAGGTAAAAGTTCAACGACTATCTCGTAAGAGAGTAGGGTTCAAGTGAATCTGAAATGGGTAACATCTCGAAAGAGATGAAGATATAGTCTGGTCTTCTAGTGAAAGCTAGAGCAGTTCATAAGAGAACGGTATAAGTCTAACGAACTTATACGAACGCAATCGACAATCAACTACGGTTCATTATTACTTATGAAAATTACACATGTAAAACGAAGTTATAAAGACGATTTCACCATGTCTATTCCAATTCAAGTTCTATCAGCTCTAAATGCCGACTTCGACGGTGACATTCTTAATGTAATATCACTGAAGACGAAAGAATCGGAAGAAGCTTTTGATAAAGCATTCAATCCGAGAAAGAATATGTATATTTCCCGGAACGATGGATTGTTCAATAACGATTTCAATCTACTAAAAGATCAGATGATCGGATTGAATGAGTTTAGTAATATTTAATTGATATAAGGTGAGTCAATATTGACTCACCTTATTACTTATACTTAGGAGGGACCTATGGAAATAAATATTATGGATACATGTGACGGAAATCGTTGGAAATTATCCAGAAGAAATTTCTACTTCTATAACCATCTTACAAAGAGAATCGATTACTATCGTATTTATGATATTATAGAAAAAGGAAACACGATTATATTTAAAGGCGTTAAAAACGATCGAGCGGTTAGGTTCAAACTGAATAGACGATATATCAACGCAGTATATATGCATACGACTATGAATACAGCATTTTCAAGAACAGGAAGAGCATCACAATGTAATATTAAAGATCCTTGGTTCGTAAAATGGCTAGGTCGTCGTCAAATTCGTAAAATGAATTCTATTAACATTTAAGGGGTGTATTATATGAATGCTCATTTCTTTGTAAGAGCTTACCAATTGTCTCTCCAATTAGATCGAGATGTTGAAGAAATACAATTAGTTATGACAAGGAGTGAAATATATATCTGATGTTATACCACAATCACTATACATGATGAGAGATACATTTTATATATTACTCGGTAATACTTCGGTTAATATATTCAAAGGAGCATTCAGCGAGCCGCTAGGAAATACAATTAAAATCACATTGAAGAAATATTCCCTAGAAACTAAGATGGGAGGCAGTGTCACATCCATATACAGTTTTGAACGAGATGATATCATAACATTTGAAGATCCTTTATATCATCTTACAAATGGTATAGAAAAATCTATTAGAGAAAAGAAAAAAGGATTCTGGATACCTAGGAATTATTTCCTGATTCATCATAATTCAAAAGGTAGATATTATGAAGGACCTGTATTTGACGAACCTAATCATGATAAATATAGTTTTTATTTTGAACTAGATGACTATCATACAGAATACCATCATAAGTATATCAGATTCTATGATCTAGAAGTATTATCTATAAAAATCAGAATTATCGAAAATGGTTTCGAAATGAGCTTTGTCGAATATTTGGAATTACCAGAAAATAAATTTGGTTATTGTATGCAATCGGAACGTGTAAGAGAATTCATTAATGTGGGTTATAATTTTATTAAGAATAAAGGTAAAGACAAATATTTTAAGGAGATATGATAACATGAGTGAAATATTTACGGTAGATCGGAAAGAATTTTTTCTTAAACTAATGGACGATGAAATTAATCCAATGTGTCTGTATGTAAACAGAGAAGGTTATCAGATTGAAATTGAAGTAAATGCGTGGGAACCTTTTAAAGGCATTCACAACGTTCGAAATGCAATTAAATTTGATAAAAGTGATCTCATTCGATATCGAGATATTGAATATTCTATAAATGAAGATCCTGAAAATGTAGAAAAGAATATTGAACCCGTCTCAATATGGATTAGTGATGGTGACTTAATGAATATAATGTCTAAAACAGACAGTGTGGCAGTTAAACATAGTCACTCCAGAACAGATGTCCAAATGAACAAGGTAACGTTTGAAACTATAAGAGAGTATCCTCAATACAATGCTGCTACAGTTAAATCAGAACATATTAAAAAAATCATGAGGTACACTACCGAACAGGAATTTCATGAAATTCCTGTTGATTACCCAGTAATAATATGTGTGGAACCTTCACAACTTACCAATGCAATTATCGAATCTCCAGATCTCCGAATTAGTATTGGTTTTCGTAATGAAATATACCGTGAGTATAGTCAAGGTATCAGAATACGGAAAGCCGTTCATGTAGATGTAAAAAATCAAATAATGACTATTAATGTGGCAGATATTATTGAAATTTTAGATATAGACAAATTTATTTCAAAATCTGCAAATATGTTCGCCTATAGTAAATGGAGCGAATCAAAAAATCCATATAAATTCTGGGGTGAAGCATTTGGAGATTGGAGAAAAACATATCTTAATTCTGTGGGTATAGCAGCTTATACTTCTGGTAACGATGATGAGAATGAAGAAGTCGAAGGAGTTAATACGGGCAATCACACCAAGGATCATGACGCCCTTCCTGGGGTTCTCAAAAAAGAAATGGTCGGAGTTTGTGGTTACAATCCACACGACTATAGTCGCCTTGAAGATGAAAAAATTATACGTGAATTAACTACAATTTATAAATTGAAAAAGAAAATTGAATATTTTATTGAGGAAAATGAAAGATGGAATTGGTTCGGACTTATGAAGCCTAAAACATTCAGACTTCACGAGATTATTGAAGAACTTACATTATTCAAAATTACAAGTACGGAATTCTATATCACATTATATACATCGTTAGGTGATATGGTAATATATAGAAATGGTACTATTTATTACTATGGTGATCTGGATCGATATATAAAAGAATTCGCGAGACGTGTTATTAATAACGCCACTATGTTTAATAGTGTACTCTCGTTACCGAAAAAATGAAAATAACAAAAGAATGGGAAGTTCGATTCAGTAAATCCATAAAGAGGAGGCATTCATTATGGATGTCTCTTTTAATGCTCACGAATAGGCTTAAAAATAAACGCAAACAATATCATGGATAGATTATCCAACTACGATATACTAAAGGAGTTATTATACCCATGAATGCAGTTTTAGAAAAAGAAACAGGTCGTGAAGTTGAATTTTCAGTCAGCAATGTTGAAATGAAGAACGGTAAACCACATATGGCAATCCAAGCAGGTACAAAAACCATTTATGTTCCTTTACATCCTGGTACGATTCGGGATGTTCATCAGGCAATGGAAAACTTCTGGAAAGATTTAACTGCTAGTAAAGAGGTGCAGGATATTTGCCATAAACACAATGTTATTATTGAATAAGGAGGGGTGATGTAATGGTTATTGATAATCGAAAAGATGATGTTCCACCTTACACTATTGAAGATTGTAAACGTGATACAATGGACCACATCGATCAGGTTCGGGAATTTATGAATATATGTATTCGTGATTTGGAAGAACGTGCAGTTAAACATGATCTATCGAAATTGCAATCACCTGAGGTAGAAATATTTACAGAACTTACACCAAAACTAAAACACAGTACGTATGGATCAGATGAATATAAGGGTTTTTTAACAGAACTAGGAGATGCTCTGAAGCATCACTATGCGCATAATAGTCATCATCCAGAACATTATGAAAACGGTATCCGAGGAATGAACTTGTTGGATATCATCGAGATGTTTTGTGATTGGAAAGCTGCTACTATGAGGCATAATGACGGAGATATTCGAAAGAGCATTGAAATGAACAAAGAGCGATTCGGTTACTCAGACGACCTGCTAAATATATTCATGAATACCGTATCTTTATTTGATAAATAATATAGTACCCTTAACTAGAATATCTAGTTAAGGGCTATTTTTACCAATTTTATGCGATACAATGATATAAGGAAAATATATCAAGGGGGTCGCAAACGATGTCGATACCAAGTTATGTATTATTTTCAAAGACGAGAAAAGTATTATATATCTACAACAAAGATCATACAAAGTTCTGGTCTAATTACATTCGGAATAAGTATCCTAGAGATAAATGGTTTGTTGGACAGGATTCGGAAATAGAATTTATGGATATAATGAAAACTGCAACAAACTGTAAACGGATCAATCTCATTCAACCATCCACGAATGAATCTGTACAAATGAAACAAGAGATTGAGGCCATGATGGATCAGCTGGCTACACAGCAATTCATGACGCAGGAAACCTACGTGGTATCTCACGTTAATCATGGAGAATCTATTGTAACCTATGCGGGTTCTGATATTAAAGCCGCATTGATTACATTATCTAAACAACGATTGAGCGACTCCATCGAAGTATGGAAAAACGGAAGTTTTCGCGATACCGTGTATAGCGAAGAAGACTTATCCAAATACATCGTATAGTAGAGATGTCCGAGTATATATTATACTTATGTGATTAGCGAAAACTTCGTCACGTTAATCATGATTTCCTCTCCTAGTCGTTAGTGAGGTCATCTCACTATCTGCACAACTTGAAGTGGTAGTTGCCATACTACCACTTATTTTTTTGTTAAAATACAATAAGAAGGTGATCTTATGGAATATGCAGTGTCTTCAATGTCCGCAGCACATACCATTGGAAATGTGTCTGCGTTTATTATGGAAATGGTTAAAGGATTCTATCCTCCGGGGTTTTTCAATGTAACGAATATTACAGATACTATTGCTTATCGTTACTTGAATGGAATGGATGATTCTAATAATATTCATCAAAAAGTAGGAAATCCAAAATTAACTATACAACCTCGAATTGATATTACCGAAGGTGATGTATTTTTGAAAGGTACATTTTTAACTTCCCGTATTACCGATAACTATATGGAAGTCGATGAGGGTAATCTACAACCGTTCTTTGAAGATAAAGAAAGAGGAAATTACATCAAGTTCCTCATGAATCGAATGAGTATCAATTTCGATGTAACTATGATGTTCGATACTCAAATGGAACAAATCAATCAAGGATTCTTTCTTCGAAATCGAGTTCGTCAAGACCATCCATTCTTCGTTAATACAGCATTGGAAAGTAATATTTCATTAGCTATCGTTCGATTGTTAGCAAAAGAAAAAGGGATTGATACTAAAGATCGTCAAGCTATTCTGACATATCTGAACGATCATGCGAATCTTCCAGTCACATATAAATTGAAAAATTCTACAGGAAATGATGAGTTCTTCCGATTCCATCCGGAGCAACTAGATATTACGTTTACCAACCTAAGTTTAGGATCAGGTAATCGGAGAGGGCAAGTAGCAGATAGCTGGCCACTTACATTCACCATTAGTGTAGAATTCAATACACCTGCGTTGTATTATTACTATACTGAAAATCGTCAGATCTTTGATGAGTTTCAAGGAGATATTATAACTGATCAAGGAAAGTCCGTTATTCCTTTTTTCACGATACCTAATTTATTCGATGTGCAACTCCCAGATGGATGGGAAATGTATAGACATCCTATGTTTAAAGTGAGTAGTCAGGATCAATCAGATTCATTATCGTTGGAGGGTTTATTGGAAGATCGTATGATCGAAGTGATCCAATACCACAAGGAGCATAACATTCCTATCGCAAATGCAATTGGCGTAACAATCCTGAAGAACAATGCAAAATTACCTCCTGAAGATTATGTCCTTGATTATGATCTGTTTCAGGTTACAATTCTTAAAGGAGATATGGATGCAACCTATCGGCTTATTATGTATATTAATACTAGATATATTAATAATTTGGTTGCCACCATTCACGAGATTAATAAAGAGAAATAATGAAATAAGAATACATACCTAGGTATGTATTCTTATATTCGTTTATACAAAAAGATAAGGGGTGATACTATATGTTTTGGAAGAAGTCAAATAAAGAGGAAGAGAAGGTTGTATATAATGTGATACAAAACGATGTAACAAATACATTTCATATTCATTTTAAAGCCTATATTTATGATAATGAAGAAGATGATCAATTTCGAAATCAATTAGATCAGCTGGGTATCGAAATTACTAACGTAATCAACAAACGTATATTGGAAGTTAATTTACCTGATCGATGGTTGCCCATTCAGATGGATGACGACGTGACTATGATTGTAGATGAAAAAGGTCGCGGGCGCATTCGTTGCCACCAACCTACGGAAATATCGATTGTACTTCCACGATATTCGGGTGAGATTGAAATACTTACGGATGATGTAACAGGTTATCGTATAGGTATGCTTCGAGTTATGGATGCGGGATCTATGCAGGGAGAGTCAATTATCGAACCGGATAATATGGCGCAAATTATGACAAAGGTTGGATATGATATAGACCAATTGTATTATCGACTAGAAGAAGAATTAAATGAGTTAATTAACGAAGAATATCCGGGCTATACAAATCCTCTATTATACTGGTGAATAAAAAACCCTTGGAATATATATTATGACTATAATAAACCAATAAAGAATATGTTGGAGGCTATTACATGGAAACTATCCAAGGAATTGTCGATTCGTATAATGTTAAAAAATACTCCCGGTTTAGTCGTCCTGAATTATATACCAATCGAGAGTTGAGTTGGTTACAATTCAACTGGAGAGTATTACATCACGCCATCCGTAAAGATGTCCCGTTATTGGAGAGATTCAATTTCTTGGGTATCACGGCTAGTAATCTGGATGAGTTCATTATGGTACGATTTTCGTCCGTAATCAACAAAGTGATGCGAGACGACATGACACCTGATTTGTCAGGTATGTTACCTCATGAAGAATATTTGGAAATCCTGTCTAAAATTAAACATTTTAAAGGATTGCAAAATGATGGATACGTGAAATTATGGAATAAGATAAAAAAGCATGGTGTTGAATTGGTAAAGGTGAATGATTTAAATAAGTCTGAAAAAGAGCAGGTTCATCGAATCTTTACTCGACAAATCTACCCTTTATTAACTCCCATCACATTTGATTCAACCAAAGCATTTCCAATCATTAAATCGGGTCAGCTTTGTACGATTGTATGTCTAGAAGATGACATCAATCCGAATTTAAATGTGTTATCCATTATTCCAATCGATCCATCTATGAAAAGAATTTATGAGGTAAAAACAAAAGAAGGTGTCAAAAAATTAATACTCCTAGAGGATATCATACGATATCATCTAGACAAGGTTTTCGTAAATAAGAAGATTGTATACACAGGAGAAATGCGTATATTACGGGAAGCGGATATCGAAATTGATCGGAATCGGAGTATTTATATTGTAGATCGTATGCGTCAAACGTTACGTCGTCGTGAGTTAAGTCGTCCTATATTTATGGACGTCGATCAGCGTATGCCAAAGCATATGATTCGATTGCTGACGAAAATATTTGATATTGATAAAAATCATGTATTTAAAGCAGCACACAATATTGATATGACATTTCTGAAAAACTTACCAATCGATATTCCACAATTACGATATAAATCGTTTCGATCTCAACACCAAGATGAAATGGTTGGCGAAGTAGACATGTTTACAGCTATGGATAGTGGAGATATTATTTTACACCATCCATATGACTCGTTTGATCCAGTGATTAAATTTCTGGAACATGCTGCCGAAGACAAGGAAGTTCGTGCAATCAAGCAGACGCTGTATCGAGTATCTTCTTCAGATTCCCCGATTGTAGAAGCGTTATGTCGGGCGGCGAAGAAAGGAAAGCAAGTTAGCGTACTGCTAGAGATTAAAGCGAGATTTGACGAAGGAAGAAATATATCGTTAATCGAAAAAATGGAAACCGCAGGATGTAAACTTATATACGGTGCAGAGGATTTGAAAACGCATTGTAAGTTTATCTTAGTTGTTAGAGAAACACCTAAAGGATTAAAAGAATATTGTCATGTAGGTACAGGTAATTATAATGAAAAATCCGCATCTGTATATACGGATTTATCTTATTTTACATGTAATACTAAGATATGCGATGATCTGATCGCGATCTTCAATATTCTATCTGGGTTCTCTGAACCTAAAGATACAATTAACAAAGTTTTCTATGCTCCGTATAACATCCGAACCAAGTTATATGCGATGATTGATCGTGAGAAAGAACTTGCAAGAAAAGGAAAACCCGCATCGATTATTTTGAAATTGAATTCGCTATCCGATAAAGGAATCATTGAACGTCTATATGAAGCAGCAAATGAAGGAGTCCGTATTTCAATCATTTGTCGTGGAATATGTTCAATGAAGTCAATTCATAAAAATATATCGATACGTAGTATTGTCGGACGTTATCTTGAACATAGTCGAATCTATTATTTCCATAACAACGGAAAAGTTGATTTATTTATTTCAAGTGCCGATATGTTAAGTCGCAACCTAGATCGTCGAGTTGAACTGATGGTTCCTATCGTAGATAATGAAGTGAAAGATCATATTATGAATATCTTAGGTGCTTATTTCAAAGATACTCATAATACGTATTTCATGAATTCATTAGGAGAATATATCCGTCACGAACAAGATGATGATGCTATGGATGTACAAACCTATTTTATGAAGGCTGCAATTGGCGAGCACGGATTAAAGAGGATTGTGTTACCATTCATGAAAAAGAAACGTACATAGGCATTTAGCCAAGTACGTTTCTTTTTTTTGTCTTAATACAGTTTTTCAATACGGAGATTATTCCATGTAGGATCAATACTGGCATCGCCTGAACGATCATATCTGATTCCGGCATACGTGAGGGTTTTAAATGTATTATATTCGGTAAGCGTTAATGTATGCGTGATCTTCAGAGTACCATCTATATATACACTAATATCCCGTCCATGTAGTTCAATCAATATATTGAACACTTGACCATTCGTCGTGTTTAATGTAGATGAATTGATACTTATTCCATTATTATTTATTTTACCACCTAACGATACCTTACCATGTCGAATAGTAACTCCAATGAATGTTTTAGCATCCACTGAACTACGTGCAATGATACATGCAGAACCGTAAGTTGTATTCCATGGTGCGTCAATTTTACTTGGATCTAGCAGATTCCACATAGACGATACATTAGCTTCAAATGTGAAATCGTTAATACCCGTATCTACAATAGCGATATCATTATTATATTTTGTAAGAGTTGTAGCTTTATTATTTTTAATTGTAAATTTTGCACCTGTCGGGAATAACCATGGTTGTCCGGCTACAAACTGATTTAATGGGCTACCGTTAGGCTGGTTAAAGTTACTTAGTCCAACAGTCAAAGATTCTGTGTATAATGCACCTGTATCAGATACCTTCTGTTTAAATCGGAATCCGGATTCTGATTCCAAAATATAGGAACCATCACGGGACAGAGGTTTCCATCCACTTTGATCAAATGCGTGGATAGCAATATAAGGACGTTCCCGATGTATAGCTATCTGGCCAACATGTTCTGGTTTCGATGTTAATCCTTTAATGACGCGTGAGAAATCATTTAGATTCACATAATGAATTTCATCACCACTGTACCCGATAAATGATGGTTTGATCACTTTATCCATAGTGATTGCACGAGGGTCATTAAATGTAGCTTTCCGTGTGGTCAGAGTATTTCCTTCCTTTGCCCAATAATCGGGCCATGTCATGAAATACACATACTTAGGTTGATTTGTAATAATTTCCGGTGTAGGTAACTGACCATTCTCACCAATAGCGATTATTTTCCCTTGAGAAAGTGTGTTTAGATCATCATGATATTTTTGTTGATAATCACGATTGTAGATATCGACACCTAGGATGTCTACTTTATCGATCCCTGGAAAGGTTCTAGGATCTGAAAATTCAAATACCTTAACTCCTGTATTAACATCCACGTACCCATTTGCCGCATTTGGATTCCACATCCATATGATGTTATGGAGTTGATGTACATTAATGAAACGATCTTGGATATTATTCCACAGTACGTTAAATTTATCTTTACATCCATACCAAAACCATTGCCCATTCATTTCATGGTAAGGTCTAAATATGACAGGGATATTTCGATTCCGAAGGCATTTAATTACTTCCGCAACACGATCGACTTCCTTCTCCCATGCCGCATATATCGAAGTACCCGGCGTAATAATATTTTCGAATTCTCCATTCGTTGTTTTGCGTTGGACATTTTCCCATGTTCGATTTCCACCCGGATATGACTGATGGTATGTAATTACACTGATGCCGCCCATTTTATAAACATTGATAATTTCATTTACAATGATTTGCATATAGTCCGCAATCATATCCTCAGTATATGTGGGATCGAAAATACCTACTTCAACACCATGTATCCCAGGATACACACCTTGTTCATTTTTAACAACGTTCATTCCACCCATAGGTTTATCTACCCAGTTGTGAATACCAGATAAAATTTGTTTCCCTTGGATACTGTATAGATAGTTCAATGCATGTCTGACTTCCGCTGATGCGCTAGGATTGATCGGTTTCAATGAGGGGAAATCCGGTCCTTTATTAATCACTGGACTTGTTGTGGATTCAGAGAATCCCGGATCAAAATAATCATACGTAATACTCATTTGAAATCATCCTCTCAGGGCTTATTGTCATTCATATTATTGTTTTATACCAAACTAAAATAATGAAGAAAAGAAAATAAAGTATCCCGAAGGATACTTTATTATAGATAGGATATAGTCGTTGTATCAATGGCTACTTCATCTGTTGCGTTTTCACGGATGAATTGATATCTAACTAATATACCCCAAGTTTTGTCAGATTGTTTTATTTCATTTTGGAAATTGTAAAACGACCCTGATTGGTATGCGGCAGTCGCATCTTCCCATGTAACAACGCTATCGAATGCATTGTTAGTTACAAATACTTTAACACCAATAGGATTTGCATTATTTTTTACAATAATATCTTTGATCAATATCTTCTTAGGTATAATCCCGCCAAAGTCAACTGCATGTGTCATAATCAAATCAAAATCAAGTCCATTTGCTTTATCCACACGTGTCAATTGATCGGAAGATGTGCCATCTAATATCCTAAAATTATTTAAATTCATTGGTTTGGGCAATAGATTAGATATACTGCTAAATACAGTTGTAAGATCCTGAATCATATTTTCCCTAGATCCAACAGTATCATTCTGTGATAAATCCCCTAGAACCTTATCCAGAGTTATTTTTTTATCGAGATCAACATATACATCCTTTGCACGGCTGTGTGGAAACACAATCGCATATTTACCATCTTTCATTTTGACTTTTTGTAATGCTCCAAATATTTTAACAATAGGATTCGCCAAGGGTAACACCACCTTATCATAAAAATAAATCCCGATAGTGTAATGTATACACTATCGGGTCATTGTTATTTCTTAGTTGTATCATCAGTTTTCGGTTCAGTCTTCGGAAACTCATCGCCCGTAATGGTTGTATAATCACTAGATGTGATTACATTGTATCCGACATATTGTTGCAACTGAACCTTGGATGCCCATTTATACTTATAAAACAGGGTTAGACGTTCTAATTGTGTCATGACGCTTCATCTCCTTTCTATTTAGATTCCAATGCTGTTAACCTTTGTGATAGTGTTTCTGTTAATTCTTTTAACTCATTGTTCACATTCTTCACTTCTGTGATTTGTGTAGCTTGCTCATTCACAGCCTTCAGAAGATCCTGTTTTTCCAAATCAGACTGTACCACTTGTTGACCCAGTACAGCATTGGCTTCATTCAATTGAGTTAATAGTTCTTTGTGTGCATTTAATTGAACATTCAGCTCCGCTTTATCCAGATCAGATTGAACCAGTTGTTGACCGATCAAATCATTCAGTTCTTTTGCGGCTGTAAGTTCAGCTTGAACTTCCTCCAGTGTTTTAGATTGTTGTGCTTGCGCAGACTCCTGTTTCTTTAATCTACCGTCCAAGTCACTGTCTATTGGAACAACTTCAGGTTCTTTTTTCAATTCTTCAATTTTTTCAGATGATAGACCCTCAACCCATTTGTACTTCTTAATATCCCATTTTGGGTGAAATAAACCTTGGGGTACGCTTACCGCTACTTGGTAGCCGACGATAACCTTATCCTCCGTACCTTCCGTAGTACCGATTGATGGTTGTTCATAAATAGGAATTACACCATATACGTTATCTTCAACGATCACATCTTCAACATATAAACCATTAACATCAACTTCTGCAATTGCTTTCATATTCAAATACCTCCTTTTAATTATGTTCGATAGTAGTAATTAGTCGCTTTATCAAATTAATTCTCTGACAAAAATGGTGGAATGTTATCCAAACTAACCCATCCGGTGGAAGTCAACGTTATACCAGATATAGGTAAAATAGATACCCTGCCATCAATAGATATATTCACTCGACCTAATACGTCCGAACCTCCATCTATATTAGCTCCAACCATATACACGTAGGTAAATTTTGGACGGAACCCTTTGGGTAGTATGAATAGAGATGTGTTCATAGCACCGGATGAAACTACCCCTCTGATATGGACATAACCTTGCGAATCCTTGAAATAACCAGGGTTGGATAATGATGTATCTCGAACAACCCATCCGTTTAATAATGTAGGTTCAATCCACTTTGGAGTATCTTTATCAGCCTTTTTATTTTCAATTACCGAGATACGTTCATTGTTGTTTTGCAGTCTATCCACAATGGTATCGATCAGTGCCTTTTCATTATCTGTATATGATCCGATAATTGTGCATGGAATGGTCGGTGTATTTTCAATATAAGTTATAGAATACGATGCATTAGCATCATAATCACTACGACAGCGAGCCATTTGACCATTATTATCAGCATAACTACTAAAAGTTATATTCATAGGCGACCATGCATCGTTTTTACCATCTCGGTAAACCGCAATAATTTTCCGTACCCTATGTTTTGTACGACCATCTAGGTATTTTTGTCCACTTGATGGGTTATTAATATCATATTGCCCATCGTATGAAGGATTGACATGTTCTCTAAGAATGATACCTTCACCTATTTTAATTTGATTAGACCCTTCAAATAGAGATAGATTTCCTTCCGCTACAATAGGTATTATTACTGGTGAGGTCAATCTATATATCAATTTATATGGTGTATATCCTTTAGCATTTGTGTATGGTATAGATGTGACAAAAGAAACCGAAGCGGCAGTGTCCGTGATTTGGAACCATCCTTTGATTCCTGCATTATTATATATGGTTTTACCAGTGGTATCTGTAGTATCGGCCATCCGCCAACCGTTAAAATATGCTTTAATATCATCTACCGATGGTGTATAGTTATCTCCCCAACCACTATCCGCGTTAGAAATGGTAATATAAAAATTACCATTCGCATCGAATGATGCTACATCAGATGCACTAGATGATTTATTAGGAATAATATATCCATTATATTTTACCGTATATATTGTACCTGGGTTACTAGCTAACATATTAGGTATCTGCACTTCCTTAAATCCCGTTAATGATGTGCTAGGTTTCCAATTCAGACTGCCATCTAGCCCAATATTAGTCCATTTACTATCTTTATAATAAGTACCATTTCTCTCAAAGATTTCATCTGCGTCTCCTCCTGTAATAGGATCAGCATAAAGTTCTGTTTGAAATGCTAACATAGAATCTTCTCTAGGTTTAAATGGTTTAGCAGTAGTACCTATATTTAACATAGGGTTTTCAAATGTATATACACCTGTGTTACCCATACCATTATTTCCAATACGCGCTCTAATATATGCTGTCCCAGGAGGGGTATTATTATATGTTATAGATAGACCTGATACCCATCCGGTACTATTTATTTCATTTCCGTTACTATCAAGTGCGGTCAACGACATTTTAGCGGTTGTCGTAACTGAGAATGTGTATGATTCTCCCGCGATAGCAGGTATATCATAATATGCGGAATCATCATTAGTTGTTGATTCTAACTTTACTGTATTTTTATTAACAAACGTAAAATTACCTGATACATAGATCCATTCATAAAATGAAGGAGTCAGGTTCTCTCCGTAACGAATAGCGTATGGATTTCTTACAGGTGTAATGCCGTCGATATAGTAATATTTTTTAAGAATATCCTCATTAGATAGATTTAGATCCTCATCAGGGACTTCAAATGCCCGGAAGGAGCTAATATTCACTTTCTGTCCAACGGCTGTCCATGAAGCGTTTAACATGATTTTGACCGATTTATCTGTTGTTATTGTTGATTTAGGAGCCTTAATAATCACAGGTACCCATTTATTAGTCTCCGTTATATCCGGGGAAAATCCGAATCCTGTTGTTTGAATAAGACATTTTGACGACGATATGTTGTATACATATGCAATTGCGATATAATTACGACCAGCCAGAGCTGATACTTCATGAGCCGGATATACAATTGTTCGACCACCTGCCCCAACTGTAGATGTCAACTGAATAGTTGGAAATCCATCGAAAATATTAGTATAGTCCACTGCTGCTGTAGCCGATGTGAACGTTCCCAAATCTGATGTCAGACTCAATCTTCCCTTTTGACCAAGTAAATTAATTCGGGTCGAGCCTTTAATGCTTTTCAGAGAATATAACGATGGTCGATCTGAATTAACGGTATGTGTGCCCGAATCCCAACTTACATCTTTTATAGACGAAGTACTAAATCTGGATAACATATCATCGTAATTAGCCTTATCAACTCCATCTAATAGACCCCTTTTTCCACCGGCAACGGCTAATGGAAGTTGATCAGGTCCATCAATATGACGATCAGCATGTTTATTTAGACCTTCTAATCGTGTTTCTAATGTTTCCCCTGATTCACCATCTATTACGACATTATCAGGTGTCGTAATAGGTAGGAATGTATCAAATTCTTCAGTTGTTTCATTCTTTGTCCGAATATAGCCTCGTGATACTCCCATATCTTCACATCCTTTTTCTAGTCATTTATAAGATTGTTTTTCGATTATAGTTTAGATTAAAAAGAAAGAGTAGCATGTGCTACTCTTTCCAAATTAATATTCTGCTAAGAACCGAATACCATCAAGACGAATCCATAAGAATGGTCCGCCAGTCAAACTCACTCTTCCGTCCTGACCTACAATAACTTTAGCTACTGCAAATGGATCTTCACCTATTGCTGCTGAGCATAGTGTTACATATGACATAGATGGACGGTATCCTTTAGGAAATAAAAATGCTTGAATTCCGGTATCTCCAGTAGCAGTACTTAGCTTTATCGATCCACGGACAATAACCATCCCATCAGATGTCTTCATATACTGCACTGTGCTCCATTCAGCTTCGGAAGTAGTGCCATTTAACAGAGTTGGCGTAATCCATGTAGATGGAGAATCTTTATCCGATTTTTTGTTTTCGATCACAGATAAACGTCTCGAATTTTGCATAGTATTTTCAATCAATGTTGTTAACATCGTTTTTTCATTAACACTGATTGATCCAGTGAATGAACTAACTAACGGTTTATATAATGTAGTATATGTTGCACTGAAGGATGCAGATGGAGAGAACACATCGTTTGGTACTTGTACACCCTGATTACCATAAGATGATGGTGCATTCCATATTCGTACACTATCTACAGGTTTATTATCTTTGTATATTTTGAATATCTTATCTACTCTATTTCTGAGTTCACTACCTGCACCATCTGCGTATATGCCACCGTCAACATTGATGTTGTATCTAACCCCACGATCATATTTCGGAAAAGCCCTCTCCCGTAATACAATCCCAGACCCAATCTCAATTTGATTACTTCCTTCCATCAATGTAATCTGACCTTCATGGGTTATAGGTTCTAATATAGGGGTTATTAGACTATATATTAATCGATAAGGTTGTACAACATTAGAATCATATGCTTCACGAAGGTTAATTATATTGAAATCCTCCGCTCCACCAGCTGTGGTTGAAGGTGTTTTAATAAATGTACTCAGTGAACCCCAAGCCTTGGTCCCCGTGTTATTATACGTACTAGATATCGCCTGACCTGAAACAAACATCTTCCAACCATTGAAATATGCTCTAATTTCATCTAGAGACGGCGTATACGCATCGCCCCAGCCGCTATCCGAGTTTTTCACAGCGATCCCGAAGTTATTCGTAGTACCATCAATAGCCCAATTATCACCCGTAATCGATCCATTCCAATTAGTGGACAGAATATGTCTATTGTATTTCATACCAGCTATTTGACTTTTAAATGCATACGATACACCTGTAACAACCGGATATATTATCTTAAACCCTGTTTGTGCAACACCATCAACCAATGCGGATACTATACTGGAGCCAATAATATCAACAGAGGCAATCTTCTTCACTTTATAATAAGTACCATTTCTTTCAAAGATTTCATCAGCGTTATCACCTGTAATAGGATCAGCATAAAGTTCTGTTTGAAATGCTAACATAGAATCTTCTCTAGGTTTAAATGGTTTAGCAGTAGTACCTATATTTAACATAGGGTTTTTAATAGATATCGCTGTTGTAATTACTGAGGTTGATTCGTTTGAGAAGTGTACTGTAAGTCTTTTCGTGCCTTGCGGTACTGTAAATGTTACCGATTGCGATTCGGTGTATTTTATAAGGGATTTACCATCAACTAACGAAGAAGGTAAAAGATCATTTACATCCTCTGTTTTCCATGCATTTACAGCAATAACACCATTGTGCGAGGTGCTATATGTGTATGATTGACCTATAACAAATGGTATATTAACGTGTGTATCAACGGCAACACTTGACTTAATTGTTAAGTTATATGGACTGCTTACGGTAGATGCTGTATCTTTTTCCCATTCATAAAAAGGGGGGAGTAGATTTTCACCATATCGAATAACATAAGGGTTCGTTACAGGTGTTGCACTATCTACATATGGATACTTTGTTTTAATTTGGTCTTCATCCATAGTGTCGATAGCATCATACTCTGTTTTCGATATCTCATAAACCCGAATAGAGTCGAAATATCCTATAGATCCAGCATCGCCTTTAACATTCAGATCAATGTTACCAGTACTATAGTCAGTTGTAGGTGCAAACTTTTTCCATACAGTGTGGAATTTAGTGGTATCACTAACAGGTTGCGTGGTTAGTTGTCCAAAAGTAGAACCCCATACCAATATACTATGTTCACCTACACCATGTTTTATATCCCCGACTAGAATATAGTATTTATTTTTTTGTATTTTATTATTCATGGTAAGAAAGGTGACGCCTGATCCAAGATTATTATCTACCGTTACCTTGTAACCATTTGTACCAGCCGTTTTATTAACACTATCGAATTCGTAATGCGTATTATTCGTACCACGTAAACCATCTGGTATATTATATGCTCCACCTAACTGTCCTAACAAATTCACCAGTAATTTGCCAGTCCCATCGGTCAAATCAAAAAAGGTATCCCTTGGACTATTAACGATTTGCAATCCTGGCTGTATCGTAGCTTTCTCGGTCTTAGTCGTTGTTAAGTTGTCATGATCCTGATTCCATGTCGTACGTTCATTGTTAGTAATATGAACTGTAGTATTATTAACATGATCATCGACACTAACTAATCGATCTTTAAGAGATTCATTTGTTCCTTCATCAACAATGACACTTTGTGAATCTGTAATGGGTATGAATGTATCAAACGTGGTTTTGTCTTCTTGATTTCGGGTTCTCATATACCCGCGATTGACTTCAGTCATAACTTCACGTCCTTCCTTAGTATGCTTATGATGATGTTTTTAATTGCGATAATATTTTCGTTAATAATAGAAGAGATGGATATCCATCTCTTCTATTAGTTTAAACTATTCTACTCTAAATATTAGATTAAGTGCTAATGATACGTTACTAATCGTACCAACATCTAACCCCACTTCTCCAGTCGGACTTACCCATACAAAACCGATATTACCATTGTTATACATAGGTAGTATTAGTTTATCTTTTGGACGGTATCCTTTAGGGAGGATCATTAATAGACTATTAGTAACGACTGAACCACCTTTGATAATACCTTTAACCATAACAAGACCATCGGAAAATTTGGTGTACTCCGGCTGGGCATTCGCAGCACCTGTACCTTCTGCATTAAACGGTACCCATCCATTGAGTAACGTTGCCGAAATCCATGCTGGATTATTCTTATTGGATTTTCTATTCTGAATTATTGATATATCATGAGTATTCCGTCGAACAAACTTGACTAGATCTTGTAATATGGATTTCTCATCCACACTGCATGTTCCAGTTATTGTTGGAATTTGGGAATTGATTAATGACATGTATGTTATACTATAAGATGATGTATTATCATATTCGCTTAATGGAATCTGTGCAATATCACCATTTTTAGTAACAAATTGATCATACGTTCGGAAACGATAGTCTTTAACATCGTTATTGAATACAGATAATACTTTTTTAGCTGGATATATAAAAGGAGAAATTGCTGGCATCGTTGCTTCGATATTACCAAAATTAACTACTGATCCACCACCGTCAATTGATACTCTAGGGGCTATTTCTCTCAATACGATGCCAGTTCCAACTTCAACCTGATTATCACCTTCAGTGAGAGTCAACTGACCTTCCGATACGATAGGGTTGGACGTAGTAAAAGTTGTTATTACAGATGATATCGAGGATGGTATTTGATATATTAGTTTATATGGTGCCCAGTAGACGTTGCGACCATCTTTACTAGGCCCAACCTCGGATTTCACTATAGGTAACGCGCTTGTCGTGAATCCATGGTTATTTATTTTTCTCCAGCTTTTTGCGCCTTGATTAGTGTATATCTCGGCAGATGTGCCATTCCAATAATACATATTCCAACCATTAAAGTATGCCTGTATTTCGGCAACAGTAGGTGTATAACTATCGCCCCAGCCACTATCTTCATTTGGAATACCAATTACAAATGTCTTTGTTATTGTATTGATATTGTATTTATTAGAAGAATAATCAGAAGTAGAGGCAGTAGCCTTTAAGACAGAACCATCGAAACGGGATACAATTGCAGATGTATTAATTCGACCAATACTAACCCACATTTTTTTATATCCCGTAAGAGGATTCCCTGGCTCGAATTGTGTCCAATTCAAACTGCCATCTAGTTCAATAATGTCCCATTTCTTATTCTTGTAATAGACTCCGTCTCTTTCAAAGATTTCATCAGCGTTATCACCTGTAATAGGATCAGCATAAAGTTCTGTTTGAAATGCTAACATAGAATCTTCTCTAGGTTTAAATGGTTTAGCAGTAGTACCTATATTTAACATAGGGTTTTCGAAAATTGTAGATTGTGGCTGAGCTGCGGCTTGATATAGTCCAATAACATAATCCGTTGTATTATCGGTTGTAAATGTTAATGTTGTATTTATAGCTACTCCACCCGCATACGCATTACTATATGCACCTTCTTTATACACGTAGACATGTCGAGCTTCAGGTACAGATATTGTGTACGGTGTATTCGGCAATAGTTTAACGCGTGTTGTGAACATGGCTGGAGTGTCTGTGCTAGTTCCTTCAATCTTATAAGGAGAATGAACTTTCACAGTTTCAAAGGTAAAGTAATCCGAATCAGGTCGTTTATTTAACCATTCGTAAAAAGGAGGAAGTAGGTTTTCACCATATCGGATAACATATGGATTCCATACTGGAGTAACGCTATCTACATATGGATATTTTACATTGAGTTGACTCTCAGAAAGCGTATCAAAACTATTATAGTCGGATTGTGATACTTCATAAACCCGAACAGAATCAGCATATCCAACCGTACCTGTTCCTTCTACCCATACATATACCGAAACATGGTGGAACGTTGCTGGTGTTGTGAACTTACCACCTACCGTTTTGAATCTTGTAGTATCATCGCCTACTAACTCAATAGCAACAGTTCCCATGTCCTCTTCATCATCAGTATCCACGATGCGGACATGAAGTTTCGTATTCCCCGTCCATTTACGTAAATCGGCAACTACGACGTAGGTTGTGTTGGTTTTAAATCTACCATTAGATGTAACTACACCACCGTTCGCATTTACATTCGTAATTTTAATACCGTTTGTACCGGACGTTCTGATATTATAATCTTTTTCAACTGTAGCTTGACCGTATATATCTGAATTACTTACGGTTTCAAAGCCACCCCAACGTCCCAACTCATTAATCCGTGTACTCCCTTTCATCGTGACATTGGATACGGTTGTTGTTCGTTTGGACTTGATTAGTTGTGTTCCCGGAGTAAGACTAACATTTTCTTGCTTTGTTTCCCGAATATCTTTCAATAATTGATTCCACGTATCTCTTTCTGTTTTAGAGATGTGAGGAATTGGATCAGATAGATGACTGTCAACTACGGATAGTTTATCTGTTAAACTTTTATTATTACCAACATCCACATTGTCTGATGTTGTTATAGGATACATAGTTTCAAATGAACCGTCGGGTTGACGGGTACGGATATATCCATTTTGAATATCCATGTGAGCACATCCTTTCGCTTTATGTGATATAAGAACTGCTCTAAATAGAGCAGTTCTATTTTATATTTAAATAATATACGATGTTCTACCATGTATTCTGTTGACCGCTTGTGGTACATTTGTACCATGCATAAACACGGTAATCGCACCATATTGATAGAACGTAATTCTTGCAAATGTCTCGTAATCACGATCCGATGAATTTACATCAGGTGCATGAGAAAACATAAATACATCATTGAAACTGAATAGAGGTCTTAGTTCGGGAGGCAAGAATCCAATAACTTCACCGTCACCAAACGACCCCGATGTTTTTGTAATAGAGATGAATACATGAATGATGTTTCCACGTTTAACTAATTTGGTATCAAATGTATTCGTTATATTTTTATAATTTGTGAATCCACTGTATAATGGAACATCGATTATAAAATCTTGATTGATGAGTGAATTCTCCAAATAAGTTACACGAGAAGTTAACTTTGCCCGATCATCCGTCAATGTGTCCAATAATGTATTTTCATTATTAGTATAATATCCCTCAAACGCTCCTTTCATAGATTTGGCTTGCTTAATATACGTCATACTATAACTAGACATTATATCATAGCTACCTGGACCACGACCTCCGGATTCCATACCTTGTGAGTTATCATCACTGCTCCATATTGTCCACGGATCTTTAATACCATTTCGGTACACGTACATGATCTTGTCAATATTATAAATTACAGGCGCATAGGTTGTACCGATATCGTAGTTAGTTGCAAGCTTTGGATATACTCGTTCTTTTACGATTATATCCGACCCAATCTCAACTAGATTTCGACCCTCATTAAATTTAATGGCTCCATCATGTGTGATAGGTTCGTATCTAGGGGTTTTCACTGGACTAATAACCATATGTGGTTTCCATGTAGAAGTTCTAGTATAGTTTAATGATGTTATGATTGTAGTCGGTACTGTGGACACAAACATAGTAGCTTTCCATCCGGTTCCACTATTCGATACACTATCGATAGGACACCATGCTTTCCCGGCAGCTTCGTTGTTGTATGGTTTGGACACATCACCTTGACCAGCTAAATACATTCTCCATCCGTTTAAATACGCACGAATCTCCATTTCATTTGGCGTGTAATTATTTCCCCAACCAGAATCCCATTGATCCACGCTGAATGCAAATGAAGTTTGGTCGAAGTCCGGATGTGTGTTAGTACCATCCCAAACAGATTTACTAATTGACATCAAGTCTGATGTTGGAAATCCTGCTCGTAATATACTCCCATTAGGTTTAATCATGATTGGATATACTGTCCGAATTCTATCAGCAAAAACAAATTTGACATATATTATTTTAGTGGGAGTATCGAATCCGGCATGAACCCCGCATGATGTACCTTCGGTTCCTGTTAATGTAGTTGATCTCCAGACTGCACGTTTGATATACTGACCATTTTCATATACAACTGTATCCGGATATGACTGATCTACAGGATTTGCCATTAGTGTTGTATTCAATGAGAATAAGCTTGTGTTCATCTCTTGGAATGGATATTCGTTACTCCCTACAACAAGCATAGGATTAACAAATCGAAGATCAATGTTATCAAAACTATTTTCAGCACTCTGTGTACCAAGACAGACACGAATCGAATTACATCCATTTGGTGTTGTAAATGTAAATGTTCCATTTCGAACATTTGAGAATTCTCTTGGTTTAGAAAAATTCGGTGCTAATCTCTCGGTCGTGATATATTGGAAATATTCAATTCTGAGATACCCTGTGCTATTCATTTTATCAATGGTAAAAGTATATGTTGTGTTTGGGTATACTCGCATGTCATATATGATACCCTGATTATTACTTGTAATAGAACTATCCAGTTTGGGCATTGTCATGTCATACGATGATGTTATTTTATTTCTAGTCAAGTCCCCTTGCCATTCGATACCCGATTGAAAATACGTCCACATACCTAAAGGAGGTAGTAGATTTACTCCTCTATTATAGATATAGGGATTAGTTATACCTTGCACTGTATCCATATAAGGATATTTTTCGGCAATTTGTGAATCTGTCATTCCACTCAACTCATTATATTCGGTCGCTGATAGTTCATAGACTCTGGCACTACTGAACCATCCAGAATCTCCCACGGCATTCCCATCCAATGACACCAAAAAATTGGATGTGTTCGCTGGTGTTTTAAGCTTAACAACGACTGGCTTATATTGCTGTAATGAAGTTTTAGCGCTATATTCCATTATCAAGCTATTATGACTACTGTCGTAGGCTTGAATATGTGTCATTAGTGATCCCGTTTCGACTTTAACGTCACAAATGAACAACAGGTATTTGTTCGCATCCATGGGGAATTTATCAGGCACTGTGCGAGTAATAGACACATCATTTAAAGCCTTCCGTTTACCATATTGGGCCTTACAGCCATTTGTACCTTTAGATGTTATATTTGCGGCACTAAATAAACCAGTATTAGGGTCCCACCCATCGGAAATACCGTCATTGTTGATATCGATATCAAACCGACCTTGTAATCCCAAGAGATTAACACGAGTAAATCCTCTCAACCCATTAGGTATATATGTCGATTGCTTCGGCATATCAACAATATTTACTCCTGGTTTCAGACTTAATGGGACGCGATCTGTTGTATTCAGTCTAGCTACTGTATTTGTAAACACTTCCTTTTCATTACTCGTGAAATGTTTAGTATTATCGTTTATATGATCTCGTGCATTTTCAATAATATTGTACACATTATCAACATCTTCAATCGGTGTTCCGATTGAATGCGTGATTTCAAATGTCTTATCATTTTTACTTTGCACAATATTATATTTATTTATATTTGTCATAGTATAGTGTCATTCCTTTCTCTACGCCTTCGGAGGTATAAGTTGAACCCATACTTCAATTTTTGGATTTGTAGGCTGGGTTTCTTGAATTGCAATACCCTCTAAGTTGTCGATGTAAAGGTTGTTAAGATTGTCATCTTCCGGTAATGGTATATTAGCCATGGTGTATTACCGCCTTTCCTATTTAAGGTTCAATGTCCAACCATACGATGATATTATCATCCGTAGGCTGTTCTTCTTGTGCAATAATCTGATTTCCTTTATACACAGCTACAGGATCTGGTTGAGGATCGTATCCAGTGACCGTATTTTTAACATGCCACCACGTTTTATTATTTGTAGCATAAGGTCTGATTTCAGATACTTCGATTGTACCGTTACCGCCTTCGCTAATTTCACCCGTGATGCTGTCTTGTACTGTGATAACTTTCCATTTGGTCCCATCGTATGTGCCTGTAACATCATCTTCCTGACACATTAGAATAGTAATATGTCCATCTTCAGTAACGTTGACAATTTTATCATATTTTTTGTACACATGTGCTGGGTCGTACGGTTTGATTTCCTCATCACCTAATACGAAAGACGATAGCAATTTTAACATCGTCACCGAAGTATCCGCCATATTTTTAACTAGACGAAGTTTAGAAGCCATGTACATCCACCTCCTATTCCACTACAACTAAGATACTGTGTAGGATGAGTTTATTTGTTTCATCAACATTGCTAGGGAAATTAGCATGTAAATCGGTGATATAAACTTTACATGCTTCTAATTCCTCTTTTGTTAATGTGGTATCGACAAGGAGTTCGGGTCTTAGTACTGATGTCGACAGTCTATCATGTGATGCATTAACAGTGAAAGTCCCTTTAGCTGTTCCCGTTGGGGTTTCACGCAATTCAAATTTTACCGAAATAGAAGGTCCATTTGTTGATGGTACGACTTCTAAGGGGTTTTTAGTATTAATGAAATCGAAATCAGTAGATATCAGAATCTTAATCTTATGTGCGTCGGTATCCCCCAATAATAAAGGAGTATCACCAATCAAATTAGAATTAGACATGATCACTTTCGGTAATTCTGTATTGTCTAATTCAATTTCGTACATATACCCAATGATTCTGGTATTTTCAGCATTGAATGTTACTGTATTGACATGCTCTTTAAATCGTTGCAGTTTATCAAAAGATATGACTTCACCAGCCGGTGTTTTGATCAAAAACTGCCCAGTATCTTTCTGAACCATGATCTCTTCTAATTCTGCATTAGCTTTATTTTTCCGAGACAATGCAGATATACCAAGACGATAACTTTCAGCCATTTCGTCAACCTCCTCAGTTTATTTTTAATATACTGTTTCTCAATTCAAATAATCCCCATACTCAAGGTATGGGGATTAATATTACATCTTTGGAAAGATGCGAATAGTGCTAGTTGCATTTGCGCGTGAGTCTGGATTTAACATGATAATGTCTTTACCTCTAGAAAAGGCATATCGATCACGTTCTTCTTTAGGAACTTGTAATAGATCGGGATTAATGAATCGAATCGTCCAGAGTACATTATCTACAAATTCAATGAGATCGATCTCGGAAGCATCGATAATTTCGGTAATTAAGTCTGGTTCAGTATCGTTGATTGGAGGATGTTGTAAATCAGCCTCTGTTTTAATATCATTCCAATACCGATCCGTAATGGTCATATCGTTAGCATCCATACCGAAGTATTCAATGTCACGATCTTTTTCAAGGATAACTAGATGGCGTACGCTGTTGACATTTTTAATATAAATTTTTGTAGGGGATATGATGTCAACATGACGAGAATTCAATCTACGACCATTTAAATACATATCATACCATTTTAAATCAAATGGTCTTCGAATAAATCCTGCTAGGTTAACGTATCCATTACCTGAAATATCATCTGCCTGATACACAGTTTTATATTTGTATGGTGTGTGATCAGCAACAAACTCATCTCCCAATTCACGTTTGAATGCGGGTAATATACTATTTTTACCTCCCATAGTAGAGGATAAATTTACACTCACGTATGCATTTGGGACTAATCGACCATTTTTAAACATACGGATATGGTCTTTGTCTGTGTTTGTAACAGATGTAAATACAAATGATTTGACCAAATCATCATCCGTGGCCATATTACGTTTTTCGAAATAAAAATGCTCACGAATATATAATTTCAATGGAACGTTCAGTAGATCTGAATCCAGAAGTTTAACTGTGAAGTTCCCTTTAATTGACTTAAATGCTTTGGTTGATAGAAGGATCTCTCTCCCTTCTTCGGTAATGGATATTTGATACTGTTGTCCGTTTAAATACTCCATTGTGTCCTGATTGACTATGAACACGTCATCGGTTGTGATATTACACGTCTTCGTGAAAGCGACTGAAACAATATCACTTATTGTGTTAAATTTTATATTCTTCTCAAAACTAAAAGTAAAGAAACGCTCGATTTCAATAATGGAATTCTGTAATACAAGTCGTTGAGGAATATAATAGTATTCATAGACACCATCATAGTAAGTATTGTCAGGAACATGAATAAGACCGTCAATAAAAAAACGATAGTATCTGAATGGTGTAGATTCATCATTTGGAAGAATAAAGAGGTACATAGGTTCATCGAACGTTTTGCGCTCATCCACATGCTCAACTTCATTAAAATTATTCAAACGTTCTTTTGATTTGAGATCAATCTTTTCACATTCAATATAATACTCTTTTCCTGTATTGTATTGGTATTTAAGATACTTCCGTATCAAATCTGGATTATCAGCAATCCACGATTTCAATTTTTTGATCTTGTACGCAAGCTGATCCCCATAGTCCACATTACCTTGATAATCCGTGATGGTATATATTCTTGGATTTGGCATATAGTCACGTATCAAGGCTGGGGCGTCGGTTTGTAATAAACGTTTTGTACTCCCGAGATTACTATACTTATAAATAGTTGCAAGATCATTAGTATATCCATCTCCTGCACCGATAATAGTATCATCAAAATAAAAAACGTATACTGATAGTTCATCACCATCTTTAAATCCTTCAAGTTGATAGTGATATGGGTAATACATTTTAACGGTTACATCATGGGCAAACTCTTTACCTGCTGCTGTTTTCCGAAATACAATAAAATTTTCGACAGGAATAGGCATCTCTTTCTGAGGTACGGTAAAAAATTGTTTACCATCCTCATTGGTAGGTGTAATAATATCGGCTAAACTCCTAAATCCAAATATATTCAGATGCACAATCTTATGTGAGAAATCGCGAATTGTATTATCTACAAATCGCATCATATCTGTAGAGTTTGTAGTATCTGTAACGACAGAGGAAAATAGGAGATCGTTCGTATTCACGAAAGTGATATACTTAGTTTCCGTTGATAAAGAATTAATAATATTAAACCGGTCTAAAGATAGTTGATTCTCATACTTCTGTAACACAAAACGGTTAGTATTATATAAGCCGTAACTACAATTAGGAACAAAGAATACCGTAATAGGTACGTCTCTTTTTATCATGTCTTGTAGATATGATTCTGGTATACCACCCGGATTTGATGTCGTAGCTACATCAAAGATAATAAATGTCTTATCTTCAGCACAGTAGATCTGCGCTGTATCCATGAATTTACCTTCGACAAAGGTAATGAACGTATCCACAAACAGTTCAGGATTAGATGCGCAATCAAAAATGGTAATTTCTTTTTGCCTGAATGCTGAACGTTTAAATGCTAGACGTCTCTCTTCAGGGATAAATGCGTGTTCGATTACAAATGTGTGTCGCATAGGTTTCAATACCGGTTTTCGTTCCACAGTTGTCATATATCGGAGCTGAGATGCTTTAAAATCAAACCGTTTATGACCTACAGTATCAAGCTGGGCTTTCATTAAGAACTGATATGAGCTGATTTTGATATCTTCGAGCGCTGACTCCATAGCTTCAACATCAAATGTCCCATTTTGATGGGCTTCCATAAACAATTGCTCATCTGCCATACGTTTTCACTCCTTATAAAAATATCTTATAATACAGTTTATCATTTGAGTTCATTGAAAATAGAATGTCTTACTACCATTTTATAGGTAGTAAGACATTCATATACTTATTTGTGACTGAGATGTACAGCTTTACCATCCCATTGTACATTGAATCCAAAAGCAGTTGCAGCTTCACGGGTTGCACCATATCCGGTACCATTGATAACAATAGTGTCCTCAATTTCATGATCACCAATGACAACATGCCCGTTTTTGAAATCAATACCAACCTTAAAAAAATTACCCAAGATTCGAGCAGGTAGATAAGTTGTGCCATTGATCAGGATAGCGGAAACGATGAGTTTCTTTCCGTCAGGACCAAAAATTGGAACTGTTGGAGTGTCTACAGAAGGAATGCTATGTGACTTTTCTTTAACCAGTCCCAGTGCATCTGCAATACCTTTAGCAGCAGCCTGCGCACATTTCTTACGGAAAGCATCTGTTTTCAATAGAGCAGCATCCTTATCTCTATCGATGAAACCAAATTCAATCAAAATAGCAGGCATATTGGATTCACGTAAAACATGCACATTTTGGGATTTTACACCACGGTCAGGAAGACCGTTCGCTGCAAACAAGTTAGCAACCTCGCGATTCACAATCCCAGCAATACGTTTAGATGTACTGGAAGCATTCAATCCTACGAGAGTTTCACTACCAGTACCGCCACCGGCATTAATATGCAGTGATACAAAGAAATTAGCATCCCATTGATTGGCAGCAACTGTACGTGGGGTTAGGCGTTCAGACCCAGTATGGCCTTTTGGACGAGGTCCCAGTTTAGTTGAAACGTTAACATAAGATTTTAATTCTTCAACGAGGTAGTCACCGATTACATCGACGATATCGGCCTCTTGCATACCATTCCCGCCTGCTCCCGGATCATCGCCGCCATGTCCTTTATCGATAAATAGTTTAACGACATTATCACCATTAGGATTATATTCATAAGCCATTACTAATCATTCCTCTCCATTATATTGGGTCACTGACCCTTAAAAATATGTTGAGTATGAAACCTACCAAATATATACATTGGTAGGTTTCATACATTACTCTTTCTTTTTCTTACGTTTACGTTTTCGATTAATTTGTTTAAAGCTCTGATGCGTTGCTACAGTAAATAAACCGCTTCGTATACCTATAATAAATGAATTCACATTCTGATCCAACACAATGAATCCTAGAATTCCTGTAAATAGGATAACGATAACTGGTATATACGCATTATCAATAGAGCTACGTTTAATTAGTTTTCCGAACCATAACGCCGCCGGAACCAATACAATATCGGGTGTATTTATAACCGCCTGATAAATTTGTGTAATATCAGTTACGAGTGTTGTGGCTGTACTCACGGTAATCACCTTACTTTCTTCGCCTTAATGGATTTAATAGAGTGACATGTAGATCAAATCGTTCACGGACGATAAGGATACCCATACAATAGAATGCTATGGTGGTTCCTATATGTGATGATGTCCATACGATAAGTGCTACATCCAGGAACTGATCCGGTGTCCCTATATATTTTGTGCGAGCAACCCACAATAACCCAGCGGCAATATTTTGTATACCATAGAAGAAAGAGAAGGTAAATACTGAAAGCATAAATGCACTAACAACCCCCTCCCGATATTTAATCTGTAAGTACTTGACCATGAAGGAAAATACCGATACTGATACTGCGGCTTCGCAGGTATACATAATTAATCGGAGCCATTCATTGTCAAACAAGTTGGGTATGAACATATTCCTCCCTCCACTCATATTTTCTTTTCATAGCGAAGGTTCTTACTGAAATGATTTTTGTCTGCCAATTGTTGCATGTCTTTAGATAAGTCATCATAGTTCTGTAAAGAGATACGGCCTTCGGCCGTAACCCTTCTCAGAAGTTCTTCCTGTTTTTTCCATGGGCTGAACTTAGCTAGAATCATCGTGAATCGATTACGAGACATTCCGATCGGTTGCATGTTCGTTCCCCTCCTCTGTAGGACTAGCCTTCAGTCCACTGAAATAACCGTGTATACGCTTCCAATTTTCAGCATCGGTTTTGTCGATTCGACGTCTATAGTAGTTGATTTCCTTGATAGCTGAATCATACAATTTTCCAGCGACCAATTTCCCCCTCATGATTTGGGAAATGAAATAAATGTTACCTAAAATGCTAATAACAGCAAATACAGGTAAGCCTCCGTTTTGTGTAACCAGTCCAACAAGAGTGCTGACAGTCTCAATTTCATTTCCAGTAGCTTGTAACGGAAACATTCGCAATCAGCCTCGCTTTCTCTTTATTTAGTATAAAGAGGCCACCGAACTTCTTCTCATTTCGTGTTGTATATCGTGTTTGCACGTTGAAGTGATGCCCATAATTCTTCACGGGTGACAGGATCTTTCGGACGGCTCCCATCACTAATCGAAAGATCTCCTTTCTTGGCGGTCACAAATTCATAGCCGTCTTTCGCCCATGGAGATATGGTTTGTTTTGTTGGTTCTGTACTTTGCTGTGCAACTAACTTTTCCAGAGCTGCAACACGTTTCTCCAGATCTTCGATCATACGAATGTCCTCCTTTGTTAGGTCGTATTGTTTCAAATTATATTGACTGATGATACGGGTAATAGATTCTACATAGTGTGGATCAGTTGCATAAGCAATTTCAGTCCCATCCTTGTCAAAATAGCCCGTATGTTGAAGAGCATACACTGCTTCTTCCGGCGTGGTTGCAGCAATAGCCTTCTTCCAATGTTTAGATTTCATGAATGCTGCCGAACGACCTAAAAAACATTCCGTATAGTCTTTAAATTTACGGAAATTGGCATAAATGAACACTTCATATTTTCCATTTGGAAGTTCGGTATATCGTACGTATTCACTAGGTAACGTTTTATAAACTTCTCTAGTCAAACTTACGACGTAAGGTTCACCTGCTGCGGCTTTAATACCGAAGATGTTATAACTTATGTCACCGGTGTGAACATCCACAGGCATATGTTGACCGTATCCTGTTTCCAAGAAAGCCTGTGCAATAGTTACACTTGCGAATATGCCCGATTGACGTTGTACAGTTTGAGCAGCAGCGTATACATTCTTAATAAACTCCAATGGCGTTGTCATACAGTTCTACCTCCTTTCTTATATATTTGTACGTAAAAAATCAAGGAGATACCGACAGGTATCTCCTTCTTAACTAACGATTGAAATTAAGCATGTCATTATATAACTTCACACCATGCTTATCCACGATGTCTTCCAACGCATATTGACGATTCAAATATGCACCATTCACTACCGAGTTTATGTTATACATAAAATACGGGAATAGTTCCATACCTAGTAGGATAGAAGCATCATACATATTGATGAGCATTTCCATGTAACCACGAACGGTTAAATCATTCATTTTTAATCCGAATTCAGGTCGAGTTAACGCTAGAATGAATGTGGACAGATCTTTATAATCTTCTTCTTTCATCATATCATTAACTTCCTTTAAGATATGATGATTACCGCTAGGGCAATTTTGAAGCGCGTAGTTATATGCCATTTCTGTATCCGGCATTCCTAGAACATTAATCATGTAAAATTTACTTGCCAATAGTAATACTTTATGTTGTTTCACTCGATCTACATTCAGAGAATACTTCTTATTTAATACCCGTGTGAACATATTTGAATATATAGATGACCCACTACTAATGATCACATTACGCTTGGACAAACCACCGCTATGTTGATAATACGTAAGAGCGAATAATGCACCTTCCAGAATGCAATATAGTTTCTTAGGGTCAATATTTACATTTTGATTCTCTGGATTCATTTTACCATAGAGATCAATCACTACAACAGCAACCGCTTTACCATTTCCATCCCGTGTTAGAAAGAATGGAAGACATGTAGGGATACGAGTTTCTGGTGGGGAATACATCATAATGATATCCTCTTGTGCAATAGCTTCCAGTACTTTATACTTCAGAGGAAATTTAAAGTTTTTGTTAATAATAATGAAAGCTTCTTCCATGTTTTCCTTTGTTAAACGTTGACCTTTAGTCAATATGCTAACAATAGATTTCGAAATCGCATCATTCTTGTTCAATAACTGATACACAAACGATTTTTCAATCGATTTAACTGACATATAAACATCTCCTGTCTTTGTTTTCTTTATCTTATTGTTTCCATGTCCAGTTTTGTAGTAAAAAAATTTAAGGTCAACTTGTATATAAGATGTCATGATGACATTTAAATTAAATAAGGCTTTGGTCTATATATTATAATAGCATAAGGAGAGTGATAAATACATGTACAAAAACAATTATATTTGGTTAGTAGGTCATTTTATTAGTAAAGTTATACATCTTCCCATTTATGAAGTCGATGGACGTCAGGGATATGTCCTGGAATATACAAAGGAGAATGAAGATCATGCGACAAATGGAATGTATGTAAACGACGATAATCAATGGTATGAACTAATAAAACGCAGAATTGATTTACAGCTTATAAGAGATGCGTTTTATCCACAACAAAAGACATTTATTGATTATATTAATGAGAGAGTTATAAAATGGAAAATGGATCATTTAGATCTAAGTGTAAAATGGTAATATGAATATTACGTGCTGAAAAATAGCATACTTTATGATATTGGAGGTGAGCTAATGGATATCCTATATGTTATAGAAATAACAGGTACTAAATATGCCATTCTATTAGGGAGGTTTACGAAACATTCGTCATTTTATGAATATCGCCCATGTTCAAGCGCAAAGTTATCTAATATGGTATGGACGTGGTTTGCGATGACCGATTCCAATATACCAAAACCTATATCTATAAGAATATGGAATCCCTCTAACTTGGCAACTGATAACTTCCTCCAAGAAATTGGGTTATCCGAATATGATGAATGGGAAGTGTTAAAACGAACAGAGGGGAAAGATATTAGAGATAACATAAGGTTTGTTGATCGTGATACAATAAGGAATGTATTCGGCAGTAACCTTATCGCTAGACCGGGCAGACCGAATAGTACATTCATTGATTACACAGAAGAAGCATTAAATTTATAATATTGGGAGGTTATAAATACTATGTTATATGCTGACCACGATGGTCCGATCAAGACAGGTACTAAATTAAGACTCACCAGAGACCCTGTAGAATATGGGACCACGGTTCCAAATGCTATAAATACATCATCATTGAAAGTATGGCTTAGAACGGATACATCTTGTAAAGGATACACATCAGGAGTGGTACCAGGTCAATTGGTAAAGGTAAGTATCGATAATAAAGGTAGGATAAGAATACTATGAAATATAACGCCACCCATACTACCTACCGAAATACAAATGGGCATGAGGTGCCTAGCGTGACCACAATCTTGAAAATCTTAAATAAACCCTTTTTAGCAAAATGGGCGAACATTCAGGGATTTAAGCGAAATAACATTGATGATCTTTTAAAAGAATCATCTTATCTTGGGACGATGGTTCATCATATTATTGAGTCATATCTCATGGGACGAAAATACATGTGGTTAAGTCCAAATCAGGATATGAAATATCAAATCATGTTACGCCTTAGTGGTTTTATTAGTTGGAAAAAGAATCACGATGTGATTCCAACATTCATGGAACGAAAATGTTTCTCTGAATACTATGGAGGAACGATTGACTTCTATGGTATGGTAGATGGAAAACATACGATTCTTGACTTTAAAACGTCTAAAAAAGCGTATTCTTCTATGTTCCTGCAACTTGCAGCATATACTCAAATGGTAGAGGAAATGGGATTGCAAGTGGATCAGGTTGCTATCATTAATATTCATCCAAACGCATATAAGGAGAAATTCATCCAACGGGATGAACTACAACCTTATATTGATTGCTTTAATCAACTCTTAGAATTATTTCACACATGGTACAATTTAAATATATCTGATGGATGGGGTGATATTCTTGCCTGAGGAAACACCGAGAGTATATGTGGGTGTTCAGTTAGCTGATATCCACACTGGACCTATCGAGCCTGAACAATGGCTCTATGAGTTAACAGAGGGTTTTATTAAGCCTGTAAAGAAACTTGCGATTTTGGATTATATCGTAATCGCAGGTGATTATTTCGATAGTAAACTATCTATGAATTCTAAAGCCGCTAAATACGGATTGAAATTCTTTACCATGATATTGGAATTATGTGAAGAGAAAGGAGCTAAGCTGAGAGTCATTAAAGGAACTGAATCTCATGATAATAAACAACTAGATATTCTACGTGTTATGGGAACAGCTTCAAAATGTGATGTTCGTATCATTGAAAGTGTTGAGACGGAGCAATTGTTTCCTGATTTCAATGTATTATATATTCCAGAGGAATATATGGAAGATAAGGATGCTTACTATGCGCCTTATTTTGAACAGCGCTATCAACTTATCGTAGGGCATGGATTGGTAAATGAAGCTCTACCGTTTGCTGTAACTCAAGAGAGTGAGAGTACCATGTCTAAAGCGCCTATATTGGATTTGGATACAATGTTAAGTATTTGTGATGGATATATATACTTCGGTCATATCCACAAATCGATTACAATTAAAGAGCGATTTAGATATATTAATTCATTCTCTCGTTGGGCGTTTGGTGAAGAAGAAGATAAAGGATTCTGCATTTATTATTATGAGCCTGAATCGAAAACAGCTCGTAATGAATATATCGTTAATAAATATGCACGGAGATATGATACAATTGAAGTGATTTGTAATCCTGAATCTGAAAGTAGTGAAAAGGAGCAAATCGAATATCTTCTTCGTTTAGCTAATAGTATGGTTAAAGATTACCTTCGGATGGAGGTCACCATTCCTGAAGAACATCCAAACCCAGCATTGATTACGAATATGATTAACGAAACGTTCCAGCGTCATCGGAATATCAAGATCAAATTAATTAATAACGGAAAGCTCCGCAAAGAAAAGGAGGTACACGAGAAGATCAAAAAACTATTGGATACTTATGATTTCGTATTTGATAAGAAGGCCCTGCCTGAAGAAAAGCTATCTAAATTCATCAAAATACGATATAACAAAGAAATCAACATAGATAAAATGAAAAGATATCTTTATGAAAGTCTGATGAAAGGGGCCTAATATTTATATGGGATCATCAAATTTTAAAATGGCTAATGTATACCAGCCTAAAAAACTGGCATTTAAATTCGACTTAATTATGCTCAATAATTTTATTGGGTATCTTATGAAAAAATCAAAGCAAATTAACCGTAAATCATTAATTAATATGAGACGTTTATTCGACCTAGTCGATGAACGTCCCTATGAAACTAATCCAAAAATGGATGCACGTTTGCGATTTATTAAACGAGCATTGGAAGCTCGTATAGATAATGGAATCGAAAATGAAGGAATGTTGATCAATTACTGTCGTTCAGATAGTAGTAATCCAGACAATGAAGAAATTATAAATAATATCGAACGATACAGTCGAATTAATTTCAACGAAATCAGTGAAATTAATAAGATTGTACAAGACCGTATTCAGCATTCGTATATGTTAGAATATTCACCTCGAATATATGATTTGGCTGAGCGATTGGATTCTGGTGATTATAACTCATATAGAGAGATCAATGAAGAAATGATTGATCTTGCTAGAGGACTAATCAATGAGAGTCGTCGTGTATCGGTAATGAATGAACAGGATACATTCAGTTTGGATGATCCATTATTCGATGATAACTTGAAAGACGTTGTTACTCGATTGAAAGACCCTGCACGTATATTAACAACAGGAATTCGGGCATTGAATCAAATATTAGCACCCGGTTTCCACTCTAAACGACTTTATATGCTGATGGGTTTGCCAGCCGGATTTAAGTCAGGTTTATTGTTGAAAATATGCCGGGATATTAAGTTGTATAATAAGGAAGCACCGGGTAAGAAACCGGGTATGCGAAAAACGGTATTACTCGTTACAATGGAGAACACAGTGGATGAAAGTATCGAGCGTTTATTCAATATGACAATCACACCGGATAGTATTTTGAATTACACCACAAAACAAATCATAGACATGATTAAAAGTAGTGGTGAATTCACGGTTGAAGGTGAAGATGACATTAACATCGTGATTAAATATGTACCGAATATGACTATTAATACCGAGGACTTATACACTATTATTGAAGATATTGAAGATGATGGTCGTGAAGTTATTGCTTTGGTACTGGACTATATTAAACGTATTCGTCCGACTGCTAAAGCAAAAGACGAGAAAGAAGAACTGAAGCATGTTACCAATGAATTAAAGAACTTAGCTATTGATCGCGATATTCCAGTTATCACGGCCCATCAATTAAATCGTGGTGCCGCCACGGTAGTAGACGGAGCGATGAGTTCAGCTCAAAGTGATGTTGCACGTCACCTAGGCCGATCCAATGTAGGCACAGCCTGGGAAGTGATAAACTTTTGTCACTTAACTCTCTTAATTGCGGGGACTCCCTTAGAGCTTCAACTACCAAACGATGATAGAGATGTCATGGTGGCCTAGATTAACCATCTAGGGTATGGTAACAAGGTTGAAGATTGGGTAATCGCGCAGCTTTGGATGAAGGGTGATTGAATACATAACTGCGAAGGAGTGTATTTAATCATGACTTGGAAAAAGATAGTATACAAGGATATAGAAGACTACTACAGTGTTAATGAGTTTGGGGATGTAAGACACGATGGTAAGAATAAGATATTGCATAAGAAGGTAACCACTACAGGATACCATGCTGTGTCTCTAAAAACAAAGAAAAGAGGTAGACAGTGGATATTGGTACATCAGCTCGTTGCTAGACGTTTCGTAGATAGACCGCTTGTGGTTACTACCGAAATTGTACCAGACCATTTAGATGGAAATAAACTTAATAATTACTATAAAAATCTAAAATGGAGGACTAGGGGTGATAACATTAGGGAAGCTCATAAAATGGGTCTCATAAACAATAAGGGTGAAAATAATAAGAACGCTATTGTTGATGATGAAACAGTGCACAAAATATGCGGTCTATTGGAAGAGGGTTGTAGATACGATGATATAATAGAAAAATTAAATCTTTCCGATACTAAACAAATCAGGACCTTATTAGTAAGAATTAAAAATAGAAATAAATGGGTCCATATTTCGAAAGGATATAATTTCGATGATAAGTCATACATCCCTAATAACAAACAGCAGGAAGTCATCGATAAGATACCATTAATATTACAACTAATAGCTGATGGATTTAGAGATCCTGAGATTGTTGATGCTATTTGGGGTAGAGATATACCTAATAGGAAAAGTAAATGCATGACGATCTCAAATATACGACATAAAAAAGTATTTAAAAAATTTCTGTAATCAATCTCCTTCATCCGGAGTTCAACGACTAGAGCGTAAGCTCGTAGAGCCTAAGTGGGTTCGAAATGGAGAGCATCTCGAAAGAGATGAAGATATAGTCTTATATCCTATTGAAAGATAGGGAAGTTCATAAGAGAACTGCATAAGAGTAACGATCTTATGTGAAAGTAATGAGAGAATTCAGACTGGTGTTGTATCATTAACGTGGAACAAAAACGGGGAACAAACCAATACTATCTCACATTCAAACGGGTTAAGATTCGGTATCGTGCGGATGGTAATATGGACTATTTCAATCATCCATTCCAAGAAGGAAATAAAATTCAACTATTGGATGATGTGCATTTGGAAACTTCATTATCTGAAGAAGCTATTGGTAGTGACTTTGAAGGTATTCCGGATCTGCCAGCAGCTAAAGGAATTACAGGTAGTAATGCGATTGAAGAAGATATCTTCGATTTTGGATCTGCAATTAATAAGAAAGCATCTTAACGATGCTTTCTTTTTTTGTAAATATTGATAATACATTTTCTAGTATTTTATAGTCTTTAAAATATATATTATTATTAAGTATTCAATACATTCAAATAATATGGAGGTTTTAAAAATGTTAGATGTAGATTTTTTTAGAAATAATCCTAATGATATTGATTGGGAATGGGTATCTTCGTGTCCAATTTTATCTGAGGATTTTATTCGAGAATTTCAAGATAAGATTAATTGGGCGAAAGTATTAATTAATCAAACCCTGTCTGAAGATTTCATTCGAGAATTTCAATATAAAATTGGTTGGTTTCTCATATCTAGATATCAAACCCTGTCTGAAGATTTCATAAGAGAATTTCAAGATAAGGTAAATTGGCACTGGATATCTCGTAATCAAACCCTATCGGAAGGCTTTATTAGAGAATTTCAAGACAAAGTAAGTTGGATAGGGATTTCAGAAAATCAAATCTTATCAGAAGAGTTTAAAGAGGAATTTAAAGATAAATTAAGTGAGTGAGAAAGGCATATGCCTTTCTTTTTTTTATTTTATCAAATGATTTAACTATATATTATGTAATGAATTAGTCGAATGGAGGAATTAAATATGTTAAACATTGAAGAGATTAGGAAGAATCCTAAAGGTGTAAATTGGAGAAGTATTTCTGAAAAACAAACCCTATCTGAAGATTTCATAAGAGAATTTCAAGATAAGGTAGATTGGTACTGGATTTCATTCAGTCAAACGTTATCTGAAAATTTTATTAAAGAATTTAAAGATAAAGTGGATTGGATTTGCTTATGTTATCATCAAAAACTATCTGAAAATTTCATTCGTGAATTTAAAGATAGAGTACATTGGAAAGGTATTTCGCTTAGACAAACTTTATCGGAAAATTTCATACGAGAATTTAAGGACAAGCTATTTTGGAGATATATTTCAATTAAACAAACTCTATCTGAAAATTTCATAAGGGAATTTCAAGATAGAGTAAATTGGTATTGGATATCTCGCAATCAATCTTTATCTGAAGACTTTATCAGAGAGTTTAAAGATAAAGTAGATTGGGTAGGAATTTCAGAAAAACAAACATTATCTGATGAGTTTAAATAAGAATTTGAAGGTAGACTAAATAATTAATATATCTAACAGGAGGAATTAAATATGTTAAACATTGAAGGGATTAGAAAGAATCCTGACAAAGTGGATTGGAGGAATATTTCACGGAAACAAACTCTATCTGAATCTTTTATTAGGGAATTTAAAGATAAGGTAGATTGGTATTATATATCCCTTAAACAAACTCTGTTCGAGAACTTTATCAGAGAATTTCAAGATAAAGTATATTGGAAATGGATTTCAGCATCCCAAGTCCTATCAGAAGAATTCATTCGTGAATTTCAAGATAGAGTGGATTGGGAAAGTATATCGTGCAGACAAAAACTATCTGAATCGTTTATTAGAGAATTTAAAGATAAAGTAGATTGGTTCTATGTATCGCAGTACCAAACCTTATCAGAAGATTTTATCAAAGAATTTCAAGATAAAGTGGATTGGAAATGTATATCCGGGTATCAACCATTATCTGAAGAATTCATAAGAGAGTTTCAAGATAAGGTAGATTGGTTTTGGATTTCATATAAACAAACTATATCAAAAGATTTCATAAGGGAGTTCCAAGATAGGATAGATTGGTATTGGGTTTCCCGGTGTCAAACATTATCAGAGGATTTCATAAGGGAGTTTCGGGATAGGTTAGACTGGGAAGAGATTTCATCAGAACAAACTCTGTCTGAGGAATTCATTAAAGAATTCCAAGATAGAGTGGATTGGGAAAGTATATCAACAGAACAAGAATTATCAGAAGAGTTTAAAGAGGAATTTAAAGATAAATTAAGTGAGTGAGAAGGGCATATGCCTTTCTTTTTTTTGTAAGTATTTTATAGTCTTTAAAATATATATTATTATTAAGTATTCAATACATTCAAAGAATATGGAGGAATTAAATATGTTAAATATAGAAGAGATTAGAAAGAATCCTAATATACAAGATTGGGAAGAAATTTCATGGGAACAAAAATTATCAGAAGATTTCATAGGAGAGTTTCAAGATAAATTGGATTGGTCAGGTATTTCATGTCAACAAACCTTATCTGAAGATTTCATAAGAGAATTTAAAGATAAAGTACGTTGGGGTATTATATCACGAGAACAAAAACTGTCTGGAAATTTCATCAGGGAGTTTCAAGATAAAGTAAGTTGGAAATGGATATCTATGAGACAAACTCTATCAGAAGACTTCATAAGAGAGTTTCAAGATAGGGTGGATTGGTTGGAAATCTCATGTGAACAAACTCTATCTGAAGATTTCATTAGGGAATTTCAAGATAAAGTAGATTGGGAAGAGATTTCAGAAGAACAAGTCTTATCAGAGGAATTCATTAAAGAATTTCAGGACAAGGTAGATTGGGAAGAGATTTCAGAAGAACAAGTCTTATCAGAGGAATTCATAAGAGAGTTTCAATATAAAGTAGATTGGTTGGAAATCTCATGCGAGCAAACATTATCAGAAGAATTCATAAGAGAGTTTCAAGATAAAGTAAATTGGCATTGGATATCCCATAAACAAACATTATCTGATGAGTTCATAGGAGAGTTTCAAGATAAATTGGATTGGTCAGGTATTTCATGTCAACAAACCTTATCTGAAGATTTCATAAGAGAATTTCAAGATAAGGTTGTATGGTTTTGGATATCCAAGAGGCAGAAGTTGTCAGAATCATTCATTCGGGAATTTCAGGATAAAGTACATTGGAAAAGTATTTCATCTAGTCAGAAACTATCCAATAAATTCAGAGAAGAATTTAAAAATAAACTTAATTAATATAATAAGAGAGATAACCTAAAGGTTATCTCTCTATTTCTTATAAATCAAATCTTTATTTTTTTTCATGTTTTTACTCTCAAGGATATTAATTTCGTCTAAAATATCAAAAATATTATCGTCAAATACCCTTACATCCACAAGATCAAATTGAGTGGCGCTAGTTAGATTGTTAATTCTTAATATAGATGACCATAATTCAGGAGTTTCGTATAACTCAATAGATAGGCGCTTCGGTTGAAATCTGAATAGTCGCTGTTCTTTATTTGTTAATGTTTTAATGTGGGTATTCTTCTTAATCAGATAGTAATAGCTATCCAATATAGAGCTATAGTTGAGAATGATAGTATCATCACCAGAATCAAATTTTGATTTCACATGTAATTTATCATGCGAGTACTCCAGGTTCTTACCAAATTTAACAAGACTATCAATGGTAGCTGTTTGCATCGGATTATAAAACATACATATCCTCCTTAGATATTTCCAGTAACATGAACATCTAGAATATTACCGTCCATGATAGCAGAAATTAATCGTGTTCCTTGTGGGATAGGACTAGGTAAATGAGACAAATTCACATTCTTAAAACGTTTGATTGTATAAAATCCTTGTGTTGTTATTTTAGGTGACGTCGTCGGCTTACAATCCGCAGCATTCACAAAAATATTATTATTATATGACGATACAACGGGTTTGATAGATGGTGATATCTTGGGCATAACTTTCGGTAATATTACTTTAAATGAATCATCACCTGTCCCGTGTTTATCCACAGTATAGCAATATTCCAATGTATTTAGTTTAATCTCTTCTAAACCTGTAATCATCATAGTACATACACCCTCCTTCTCTTCATTAATATATTGTACGAGTCTATAAATTGAGTTACAATATAATAAGAACATTTTTATGAAAGGAGGTCGTGGTATGTCCATTCCTTATGATGCATTGAATAGTCAACAAAAAGAAGTCATCTCTTTAGCGGGAGATTGGATTCGTGATCCATATAAACAAACTTTTGAAATATCAGGACCTGCGGGTTCGGGTAAGACCACCATTGTGCGTACGATATTACAATTAAACGGAATTGACCCTAGTAGTGTGATGTATCTAGCATATGTAGGAAAAGCCGCCATGATGTTATCCTTAAATGGAAATGATGGACGAACGATACATAGTGCTATTTACGATTTAGTTCAAGTCCCTGTACTTGATGCCGATGGAGCATTTATATATAAGAACGGCAGAATGGTTACCAGATTTGGATTTAAACTAAAAGAAAGTCTGCCTAGTTGGGTACGGTATATTGTCATAGATGAAGGTTCTATGATCAATGAAGGCATTAAGAAAGATCTATTAAGTTTCGGAATACCTATCATTGTGTTAGGTGATTTAAACCAGCTACCTCCAGTATTTGGGGACCCTGCGTTTCTCATCAAACCAGATTATATCTTAACCAAAATTGAACGTCAAAGTGAGAATGACCCAATTGTTATCCTAAGCCAAAGAGCTATCCAAGGAGACTATATTAATTTTGGTAGTTATGGTGATAAGTGTCATGTAATTGACCGTTCCAAGATATCTAAAGAAAACATGAAGAAAACGATGACTGATATGGATATTATCATATGCGGCAAGAACCAGACTCGGGATAATATCAATAACTTTTACCGAACTGAAATTAAAGGTTTTCGACCAGACGTTCCGATGGTAGGCGATAAGATTATATGTCGACAAAATAACTGGAATTTGGCATTAGATAACGGAATACATCTGATCAATGGATTGATCGGGTATCTAGATAACATGTATCTAGATACGTTTAATAAACGTTCCATGTATATTGATTTTAGACCTGAGTTTTTACAGGAGGAATCCTTTGAACGTATTGTTATGGATTTCCCTTACTTATTTATGCCATTACATCAGGCTAATAATCAAAAGCGAAGTTATTATAATCGCTTCCAATTTGCTTATGCGATTACAGCTCATCTATCCCAAGGCTCACAATACGGGTCGGTATTAGTATACGATGAAGTTATGGGGAGTCGAGATTATTATATGAAATGGCTATATACATGTATTACTAGAGCTATGCATACTCTATATATTTGGCGATAACGGAAACAATGTTGTAAATATGTAGAGAGGATGTGTAATACATGGATGAGGATAAATTCCTAGCATTAATTCAAAAACACGGAGAAGAAAATATTATCGGATTTGGATTCGATAACTCGGGTCGTCATTTGTTCACTAAGGAATACTGGCCGTTTTCTCTTGCGAAACATTATGACCCAACTACACAATGTCTTGAATACTGGGTTCCGGACCGAGATGGTATGACAACAGGTAATGGTCATATCGCAGTGAAACCAATCAATACGATTCAAAGCGTTTTGATAGCTACAAAAGATACAGTATGGGAAAGACTCGATGCCTGGATGTTGTCCAACTAATCAAAAGACTCATAGGATATCCTATGAGTCTTCTCTATTTTTTAAAGCTATTTTTAGTTCTATATTATAGAAGCAGCTACATAGAAGTATATTCCATAAGGAGGATGAGTTCGATGTAATTCATACTGATAATTTATTATGATCCTAACTGTATTATAAGATCCAAATTAGTCTATCGTAATAGCACTAATGAAAGATTATTAAAAACCAAACAGCTTCATAAATCTATATTATGAGGTTGTGCAGTTACAAATATTTTATTTATTCGAGGAGGATTTTACAATGGGTAAAAATGATTATGGACGTACAAAATGGACTACAATTCAAGAGGAAGAGCGCAAGCTTAAACAACGTCGCCGTCAATTGATGGCTGAATGTGATCATCGCGATCCTGAGACCGGAAAACTTGCAATCAAAGCAATTGATGATAGAGGTAACGTACGTTGCAAATTGTGCGGTATGGAATTCAATTCCGTTATGGTTCCTGAAAGTGAGCTGAACGAATCAATCGATACATTGCATAATGCTATTCAACAAATTCGTTCCTACTCCGGTCGTAAGGAAGATCGTAATCTTATCGTTGCATTCGGTAAACTGGATGCAGATATCGAAACGATTGCAGAGCAATATGGACGTGTTATCCGCGATCCAGAAAGCAGATTCAACAAAAAGAAAAAGAAGAAACACAAACACAACGATTACGATTCCTTCGGTTTCTACGGTGCGGATAGCGTAAGCTATGGCAGCGGTGGTGGTAGATCCAAAGGTTGGAGATAATATTTATCGGTAGTACATGGGGCCTATTGGTCTTATGTACTACCTTCCTTTTTGTACGAACGGTAATTTTTTGGGTGTATTCGTATACCTATTCTAGTATGAAATTATAAGATCGTTTTGAGAAAATAGTATGTTTAAATTACTATGTTCCTTTATGATTTTTAACTATACAGTTAACAATACTGTAGAAGAATAAAAAGGAGTTGTATCAGCATGAGTGAAGAACTCAAAAAGGTAGTGCCTTTTACAGACGATGTTGTTGAACATCGTGAAGATGATTTGGACAAGATTAAAGAGAAGCCATCTATGTATATCGGTAAGATAGGTAGTGCAGGCGCATTGCATTTATTTAAAGAAGTATTCAATAACATGGTTGATGAGTGTACCAATCCAAATTCCCCAGGGAATGAAATTGATATACTATTTGATGAGACTGAAAATAAAGCAACTGTAAGTGATAATGGGCGTGGTATTCCATTTGAGAACATGTTACTTGTATGTACAAAACTACAAGCTGGTAGTAAATTTACCCGTAAAGGATCTGGTGGTTCGGCAGGCGAGAATGGAGTTGGACTTACCGCAGTAAATGCATTATCGTCTCTTTTCGACATTGTAGTCCATCGATATGGTAAACGTGCGATTGTACATTTTGAAGAAGGACATTTAGTACACCAAGAAGAAAAGAATGTTAAGTCTGATAAACATGGTACAACATTTACCTTTATACCAAGTAAGAAAACAATGGGGCGAGGTAAAAGTTGTGAAATCATTACTGATGATTTAATCGAATGGATCGAAAAGATCATTTATCTTATTCCTCATGATATTAAAACTACATTGAATATTGTGCGTAAAGGTAAAGATGCATCCATTCAACGTAAATACCGAAATAAAAATGGGTTATATGACCTATGTAAGAAAATGAGCAAAAAGAACATTCTAGATCCAATACACATTATGAAGTCTACCCGTTTGCCTGCCTTCGATACCGAAGAGGAAAAGGATAGATTCATGGGATTAGAAGTTGCTTTTGCATACAATGAATCTCCGGGTGAATTGAAAGTTGAGTCTTTTGCCAACTTTGTCAATACAGTCGACCACGGGGTTCATGTGGATGCGGTTAGAACCGCCATTGTTCATTATTTCGGAAGACAAACTCGGGATTCTCTGGGTGAAAAAGAAAAGAAAAATCTGGACATTATCCCAGCAGATATTATCAACGGATTAGTATTGACGGTGTATCTCAGTACTAATATTCATCCAGAGTTTGTAGGTCAAACAAAGGAGAAGCTGGGTAATAGCGATTTCTTTAATCCTGTTCGTGATATTATGTTTAGATCTTTGGAAGGGTATTTCCGTACAAATCCAAAAGATTTAAAGAAAATTATTGACTACATTAAACGAAATGCGAAAGCACGTTTAGCTGCTACAAAGGCTAGAGCTGCCATTGTACGTGGTCCTAAGAATAACTACGAGCAACATTTGATTGACAAATATACACCACCGAATAATACAGGTAAAGGTGAGTATCGCGAACTCTTCTTGATTGAGGGTGACGGTGCCGCAGGTTCAGCTAAACTAGGTCGATTCTCAAATGCTATCCAAGGTACATTTGCGCTTCGAGGTGTTCCATTGAACACATTTGATCTTAGTGCTGTCAGAGCATTGGAAAACAATGAATTTAAAAATCTTGTTCGAATACTGCAATGTGGTATCGGTGATACATTCAACATTGATAAATTATTCTTCGATAAAATCATCATCATGACCGATAGTGATGTTGATGGATACAGAATCACTTCCCTTCTGTGCACATTCTTCATTAAGCATATGCCTGAACTGGTAAGGGCCGGAAAGATCTATAAGGCAGTTGCCCCATTGTATAAGGTGGAGGACAAGTCTAAAGATAAGTACAAATTCTTGCTCAATAAAAAGCAGTTCATTCATTTGTTTGAGGAACGTATCGGAGGTAATGTGAAACTATTCTATCCGGATACTAACGTCATGGTTAAGAAGGATGCGTTTGAAGATATACTAACCATCAACCGAACGTACTTGGATGAACTGGTGCGAATTCATAAATACTATGGTGTTAGACCAGAGATTGTCGAATTCGTCGCGATTCATTATAATGAAAAACAGGTAGAATCCTTTAAGAAAAAAATGAAAAAGAAATTTCCTGAACTGACATTGGATGAGTTTAATATCATCAGTGGTGTATATGAAGGACAGTTCCAAAATCTGTCACTTGATAAATTCTTCTTCAAACGGATTGAAACACTCCATCGATTGATTCAATTGAATCAAGATAATATGTATTACCGCGTTCATGAAAAAGTAGGAAATCAAATGGTGGATCGTGGAATACTATCAATTGGAAGTATGATGAAACTATTCCAACGATATCAACCTAATATCATGGTTCGGTATAAGGGACTTGGTGAGTTAAATGCAGTTAATATCAAGGAAACTACGCTTGATCCTAACAACCGAATTCTAATTAAAATGACAATGAGTGATTTACAAGAGGAGGTTGAGAAATTTAAAATCCTCCATGGCGATGCTCGCGACGAACGTAAAGAGTTAATGGCTCACTTTAAAATTGATCGTGATGATTTAGATAACTAGGTCGGTAATTTACCGACCTTCTTTATTTATATATTATAGACATATATTCGTAAGAAGGAGAGTAACTATGAAAAACAAAGATGCGCATTTATTTAATAAGAATGTAGAAGTTTTAAATATTGGTGATGCATGTACTGAATATATGAAAATCTTCGGTGCAAATAATAACTTGATGCGACATATTCCATCAATATCTGATGGAGTTAAACCCGGTGAACGTAGAATACTATATACACTATATCATGATATGAAAAGCGAACCGACGAAAAAGAAATTAAAGGTTGCGTCCATTGCCGGGAATGTATTGAAATATCATCCACATGGTGACGCATCTGTCATGGCATCTATTGTAAAAATGGGTCAACCGTGGTCAAATACGCTTCCTCTTATTGATGGTGAGGGAAACTACGGTAGTCCAATGGGCGACCCAGCAGCACATGGTCGGTATATTGAGGGTCGTCTAAGTATGTATGCCTGGAAATGTTTCTTTGAGCAATTCTCACCAAATCTTGTAGACATGAAGATGAACTATGGTGGGGATGCCGAAGAGCCAGAATATTTACCTGCGGTATATCCGAATGTGTTAGCAAATACAACCTTTGGTATTGGGTACGGAGCATCGTGCGGATTACCTACGTATAACTTCACCGAAGTTATTAAATTAACATTGGATCTCATGGACAACCCGCTGAAAAAGAATATAACTTTAATTCCGGATAGTCCGACAGGTTCTTACATTGTCGACGAGGGTCAATTTGAAGAACTGTCGAAGACAGGTCGAGGTAAATTCAAAATGCGTGGACAGATTGACATCGACGAAGAAAATAATTCGTTGATTATTCGTTCAATTCCAATGCAGACATCATCTGACGATATTAAAAGAGATATTTTGAAGCTTGTTGAAGATGGAAAAATTCAAGGGCTTCATAAAATATCCGATGATTGTAGAATAGATGATAAGACCTTGAAGGCCGTTATTGATATTACATTTATATTTAAGAAGGAAGTCGATCCGTATATTATCCGTGAGATTATATATTCTAGGACGGATATGGAAAAGACATTCCCCGTCAATTTTAAATTGATTGATGATTATCAAGACTTTGACTACAATATTCGAAGTCTGATATTACATTGGATTGAATTCCGGAGAGAAACGCTCCGACGGAAATATAATTATAAATTAGTGGAAGCTAAAGAGCGACAGCACGTTTTAGAAACCCTATTAATGATTATTGATGGTAAAAATGCTGAAAAATCACTGAAAGTAATTCGAGGAGCAGAAAGTACGAAGGAAATTAGGGAGTATCTCATGGATACTTTTAAAATCACTTCCCTTCAAGCTGATCGCGTAAGCAAATTAACTTTTAGTGCAGTATCAGCTGAATCCATTCGACGTTATAAAAAGGAACAGATCGATGTGATCGAAAAAGTCGAAAAATATAACAGTATCATTCGTTCCGATAAAAAGATCGATAAGATTATTCGTAAAGAATTGGAAGAAGGTATGAAGTTATTTGGGGAACCTAGACGGAGTCAGGTTATTACAGTCGACGGTAGTCCGAAGATTCGAAACACCGATCATGTGGTCGTAATCACGATGAGTGGTTTTGTGAAGAAGCTTCCGATCAATACAGAAAGTGTTGGTTTTATCAACCAAGGAGATTACCCGGTTGAAATTAGTCGAATCAACAATACGGAAGATCTGATGATTTTTGACGAAACGGGTAAAATCTCCAAGCTCCAAATTCATCAGTTACAAAATAGTGATTTGAATACAGAAGGTGAAAAGCTTAGTAAGTATTGTAACATTAATGGTCGCATTACTTCTATTGTAGCGAAACCAAATGTAGATTCATTGAAGCTAGTACAATCTCCAGTGTATTTCATTATGGTCACTAAGAATGGAATTGTGAAGAAGAGTTCTGCAAATAGTTACGTGAATTTGAAGAATGAACTCTTGGCGATGATGGTTAAAGAAGGAGATGAACTTCGTTCCGTAAAAATTATGGTTGGGGATAAAGATATTTTGATCTACACTAATAATGGTACAGGGGTTCGATTCAGTGGTAAGGATGTAAAGGAAACAAACCGCATGTCTATTGGTGTCAAAGCTTTGGATATGGGACCAGACGATGAAGTAGTGGGTATGGATATCATTAATGAAAAAGATAACTCTATATTTGTATTAACATCCAGAGGTACGGGAAAAACATCAACATTGGATAATTTCAATACGATGGATCGAGCAGCTAAACCGTTACGTATCACAACATTGGATAGTAATGAGGAAATTGTTCTGATCAAGACTGTGAAGGGAAAAGAACAGTTCAAGGTATACTTGAACACAGGTGTAGATACTATCAGCATCAAAGATGTTCCAGAACTTCCTCGGTTGTCGAAAGGGCGTAAACTGATCTCGGTTCCAAAAGGAAGTCGGATCGTGGACATCAAAGAAGTAAAATAATAGTTTAGGTTGGTATGTTAATTCATACCAACCTAAACTATTTAATTAAATACATATAGAAAGGAGAGACAGAATATTGGGTTTCCGTACCGAAGATATTCTATTCAAAGAAATATTACCTCAATTATACATCATGACAGTGAATAGGCGAGGGAAAGCTGATACTGCCGTATACGACATAAATGATATTAAACATGTTGCATTGTCAATGAAATATACAATCAAGACTTATCGCTTAAATGGTACAGTGATAACAATGTCGTTAATCTAATCGATTAAAAATAGGAGGGTTCATAATGGTTATTAATGTATCTAACAAACGTGCTCAAATTTACTGTGGGTTTCCAGGCGTTGGGAAATCATCTGTATTCAACACGCAGAAAGAATTAGGACTCACCATTCTAGACTCGGATAGTAGTCAGTTTAGTTGGATTTCAAAAGGAGAGCGTCATCCTGATTTTCCAAATAACTATATGGATCATATTATTGAAAATATAAATAAGGCTGATATTATCATGGTATCGACTCATACTGAAGTATTGGATGCATTATGGAACCGTGTCAATGGCCTTGTCACCATCGTTTATCCTGATCCAAGTTTAAAAGAAGAGTATTTAGAACGGTATCACAAAAGAGGAAGTGATTCCAACTTTATTAACCTGATGAATTCTAAATGGGAAAGTTTTATTGATGGTATAGAAAGAGATAATCGATTTAGAAAAATAAAACTCAAGTCGGGACAATATATGTCGGATGCAATAAATATAAAATAATGTAAATAAAGACTATGTATAATTCACATAGTCTTTATTTTTTTATATAATTCAACTGTAATATAAGATTATAATATATTGGAGGGTACAAAATGTTAAAACATGAGAAAATCGTAGAAGTTATAAAGGAAGAGTTTCCGGGTCTATTTGAACACACCGAAGTAAATGTAGCCATTGTTGACGCACCACCTTATGATCCTGAAGTAGACATAGACCATATCCCTGCATTTGGTCATATGCAAGCTATCAGTGACGACCAAGGCATTCACTATGAAATGAATTTAGCATGGGGATTACATCGATACTATAATCGCATTATCCATACAGGCGTGAATGAGGAACTTGCTTCGTTTCTTAAAACGTTGAATATATCGTTTGATGAAACTTCTTTATTTATCTTTAGTATGCTGCACGAAACAGGACATATTAAATTATATCAAGATAGTGTTGACCTCACGGGAAATGGAAAGTTGGCTAGGTATTTAGGTGATACTGGTGAACAACTGATGAGTTTGGTAGCAGATCGTGTCGATGAATCTACAATGGACATCATATATGGTACATTCAGTATCCACGAATTAAGTGCAGATCTATTCGCATATAAACATTTTCCAATGATATATGAAAAAGCACACAATGCAATCCAACTTTTGTAATCACACGATAAATATCAACATATCCATAAATACACATTAAGGGGTTGATACCAATGAAAGAGAAAATTTCTTTTACGGTTTTTCGTGATGATGAACAGAAGTTAAGAAAATTTTCAATCTTGTATCATGATTTAAAAGATGCGGGTGTACTTCCTAAAGATATCTGCGAAAGAATTACTATAAGTTATAACATTAGTGAAGCAACGTATTACAGATGCCTTCGATTGGCTCGTGAAAATGGGTTTATTACGGATTCTTTTAATGAGACAAGGGCTGCATATAAAGATCGCATTCGTAGTGCACGTATAAAAGAACAAGAATCCGGTGATATTGTAAGATATCAAGGGGTTGATATTCCTGATACACTGGAAGACTCAAACGAATCACAACAAGAAGTCATTATCGATACAAAAAATGAAATCGTAAAACCTGAAAAGAAGAAAAATTGGTTTAGTCTAATATGGAGAAAATAAATTAGATTGGAGAGGATGTAATGCTTGATCTGGTTAAGTACGGCTGTCGGAGTGGTAATGCATTTGACAATACGGACATTATACAGAGAGCGATTGGCACAAGTGGCGAAACAGTATTCTCTCTCCCGGCAGGTAATTTTAGAGTAAATGGTACCATAAAAATAAACAAACCTGGAATTAGATTTTGTGGTAATAATTACGGTCGGGAAATAGATAACGCAACAATTATTGAGCACTATGGGAATGGTTCCTTATTCCAAATTGGAGATGAAAATGCACCATACTATGGTGGACCGCAGGGGTTTAAGTTAGAAAATATATCCTTGGTCAACAAATCTCCGTTGAGCAAATCTCTACAAAATCCATATTCGAGATCAATAAAGCGTGATCGATATGGGGATAATTCAATCGCTATTCAAGACTGGCGTGGAGGAGGTATGATCCTGACAAATGTTCAAATAGAACATTTTTATCAAGCAATCTGGGGTTGTCAGAGTGATATTAATCGCTTAAACAACGTAAATTTATTTTATAACTATATGGGATTGTGTTTTGAGCCAGGAAGCGATCAGTTGAGTGTAACATGCCTCTATACTATTGGTAATGATAACGTGGTTAATCTTAACGGTTGTAATGGTGCTCGTTTCAATGACTGTCAATTTGTTAAGGAAGGTGAGCCATCAAAATCACCTATACAACTTGACTACTGTAATTCAGTCCGTTTCGATGGCTGTTGGTTTGAAAGTTTAAATTCGGGAATGGAAAGTATTTCAAGTTATGTTAAACTTGGTGAAAATGTAGAATGCAGAGGTATTGTTTTTCGCGATAGTACACTTGCTATTCTTGACAAAACCGAATCAGGTATACCGGCATGTAACTACTTTATAGAAGTCATACGAGCTAAAAGTGTAAGGATAGACGAAATAAACGGTCATCCTAAAAATCTCAAAAAATTAATACTATTTAATGGAAATCATATCATACAACAAATCACGGTCTCGGCCCATTTAGATTACACATATCCTGATGGGACTTACTATGATAAGACGGCTGATTGTGACGCTTCAATTAATATAATAGATTATTTGAAGATGGACACACGTTAATTATTTTATGTATCATTCATATATGGAAAATAAAGTCATGTAGACGTAGATGTAATTACATCTTAACGTGTCTACATGACTTTATTATTTACTTATATTTTTTTGGATCAATTGCATATAGTAATTCTCGAATATCCATCTTACCATTGAACATTTTCTCTACACCTACTCTAGATAACCAAGTAAATACCTTACGTTTACGTTCATCACCTTCAATATTGACATACTTTTTATAGTATTCCTCATACTCATCGAGCTGTTCTTTTAATTGTTTTTTCAGTTTTGGATCAAGATCAGGATCATTCATGGAACGACGCAGACGATCTAGCATGGTGCGAATTCGATTCTGATTGGATGGATGTTCGTCAATAGCATGTATGATGATATATAAAGGAACTTCTGCTAAGTCGTAAATCCAATTATCACTTTGGACAGTTTCGGATGGATTAGTTAGCTTGTCTAATGCTTTTGCTAAATCAACCCCATAACCATAATCAGCAGCCATACTATCAGAGAACTTTTCAACATTATAACCAAATAACATACGAGGTGATATATATGATAATGGATTCTTTCCTCTTGCGATAATCATCTGGATGATGTTCATTAAAGAACCGATTCGAGCTGTTTGTTGCATTTCGAGTGACAACTCATTAATCAATGAAAAGAATGATGTTATTTTTGGGAAAACTTTATTGAATGATTGTGATATGGCTTGTCTAACCTTTAGATACAACGCACCAAATCCACTGTATACCGAAATAGATACCGTATCTGTAATTATACGATTGATCTTCTCTATAGTACTAAGATCATGAAAAGGGATGCGTCTTACGATATCCATAGGAACAAACATTAGCGTTTGAAAAATGGAATTATAGAAATTATGTCCAATTTCATGTAATGTTAAAGCTGTTACTTCTTTTTCATCAACGTCAGTATATATAATTAAGGATACATCAATCACAACAGTGACGTTCATTTTATCATTCTTATACATTCCTTTCTGATCAGGACCCTTATCAAATAAAGTGACGATCTTAGGCATAGTATATGCATTAAGTATCCCTTTATATGTCCATAAAAGAGTGAAACTTTTTAAACCAAATAATGATTTAAATTGTCTTTCGATGGCTACATTAAAATCAGATTGATTTAGATGTGTAGTATCTGTCTTTTGTAATATCGGACTTCCATCTTGACTCGTTGCACGATCCCGAAGAGTCTTGTAATTATCACGAATCAATTTAATTTGCTTCTTCAATTCATTTTCAATAATTCTGAATTCCTTATGGTCTTTACCTACAAATTTCTCTTGCACAGGTTCTAATTGGTGTAGATTCAGCATGTGGATCAACCTTTCGTACATAGGGTAGTATTATTAATCTGTTTTACAAATGCTCATGGATACCACAAATATATTTATAAAACAATAAGGTAAAAGTAGTCTATTGGAGGAGCTGATGGAATGTCTGCAAGTGTTATTTTAAAAGAATTATATCCCAAAGTCGAAAAGGGTTTATCTAAACCAGATAATACCAAAATGCTAAAAAAAGCAATTGAAGGATATCTCGATCGGAACATGGAAAAACTCACCACTTTAGGACCTGTTAAGCAAACGGTATTTACAGATCATGATCGAAAACCTCTATATGATGCTGCGGAAGTAGATCCGGCCACCATTTTAGGTATCGTTAAAAAATCTTCCGTTGTGATTGGTAAATGGCCTGTTATGGATAATCCATTTAATTCTGTGTCCGTATTGGCTATACGTTATTACATGTTAAAAAATAATGAAGATATGGCTAGAGCATTATTAGTTTATTTTACATTATCTATGTATCCTTCAACACATTCTAAATATTATAAGCTCAGTGAGCCTAATGAAAACATCATGAATTATACGATTAATAATCTGTCAAATAAATACAAGATTCGTCAAATGGGTACGATTTATCATACACTCGTTGATACAACACTTGTATGTTATAAGACAAGTAAGGAACGATTGAAGAGATGTAATGATAAAGATATTTTGGACTTTATTCAAGATGTGAAAACTCGTCAAAATAGTTTTATGCGTAAGATTGCGAATCAATTCTATATCGATCACAAAGAAGGGAAATATCTTAATCTGGAAGTTGACAATTACGACTCCGAGAATTTCCGAGAATCTGATAGTAATAGTTATGCAGTTGAACGTCTAACTAACGCAGCTACATTGAAATTATCTACAGAAGGACCTAAAATTCAACTTGTCAACATCGCTGCGAAATTCTGTCAAGTGAGTGTCAATGAACTTCGTAATTACGTTGAAACCAAAATTAATGGGGATAATCAATCTGATATACGTAAGTTGATTGAAAGTATATTATTCCTATTTATCTTCGATGGGCATCACACCGTTCAAGAAGTAAGTAGTGATCGATTCTTTGTTTACTGTATGGAGATGTATCGTAAATCAAATACAACTGATAAGAATATCATAGCAGTTAAAAAGATACTTGATGAATGGTTACATGATCTCGGAACATACAAAAAAACACAACGTTTGGCTACAATTAATGATTTCCGTCGAGCTTTGTTTACATTCATGGTATTCTCAATTCAAACTACCTCACATTAACAAAAAAATAATGGGTCCTTTGTGTACAGTCTATGGATATTACTTATCCATTCACAAAGGTTTCCCATTATTTTTATTTATCCTTCAAACGTCCAAAGCAGTTGATACCTCCGAGTTTCATTATGAATTTTAAATAACAATATTTATGATAAGTTCATTTCCTACCTGCACATGACTTCTCTTTTCCAATACAACCTTACAGAATCATAATCAGCTCAACACATATACTCTCACACTAAGCTAGTTTATTTTCTCGATGGGTGTCTTATGATATATGATTTAGGGGCAAATTTTACAGACTCTCGTTTTGACGAATGCGTTGTTCTATGCGTGATACGATTTCCTTAAACGTTTTTTCAGTGACTGCCAACGGGATACCATTAATCATCTCCATAATTACTGCTTGAGCAATATCTCCTCCTTCTACTCGTACCATATACGAGTAATAAATTTTTCCATCCTTAATCGTACCACCATAAATTGTATATTCTCTGAAAACCTGTTTTAATGTAATCTCCATTTTAATTCATTTGCTCCTTCATGTGTTAAGTGTTATCGAGAGTATACAGGTAAATAATATATAACTCTTTTACATGAATATACGAATACATAAAGAAGATCTAATACACGTAATTGTGCATTAGATCAATTTTAGTTCCAATTGTTTTGTAAAATGATGTTGTAGATCATGTGTGGTACATACATTCCCATTAGACATGTATAATTCTCTTGTATGTATACACATAATTAGATATCGCTTTTGGTTTTCTAAATAACATATCATTGCTTTTTCCTTTTCCTCTTGTGGCAATAAATAAAGTAATAAAGATATTGATGGAATATCTTTATCTACAAGTATCGGTATATTTTTATATACTTTTCTAAAAGAAGGTATAATTTTATTCTTGAATATATCCATATTCTGATAATCTTGATGTGTGATTTCAATAACATGCGATTCTTGGATGTCTTCTTGTTCCTTTATGACAAATCCTGACTTTCGATGTCTTCGAATAAGTTGGATTTCCATACGATCAACCTCCTGTTGATATCGGACTATCATGTAGGGGGTCATCCCCCCTACCGGGTTGGTCCCCCTCTTCGGGGTCCCTTCTCTTTCCCCTTGCTCTC